>Ga0160441_100075_pt1 | contig 121634 bp, 100 predicted proteins | sample HID1971K_E1MG_FD_108260 | JGI IMG/M metagenome (GOLD analysis project Ga0160441, IMG submission 108260) | Enriched millipede-associated microbial communities from UW Madison campus, WI, USA - HID1971K_E1 MG | ecosystem: Host-associated > Arthropoda: Insects > Digestive system > Unclassified ... | reverse complement strand
GGGCCTTGAATTCCCGTTGCTCCTGCTGGGCCTTGAATTCCCGTTGCTCCTGCTGGGCCTTGAATTCCCGTTGCTCCTGCTGGGCCTTGAATTCCCGTTGCTCCTGCTGGGCCTTGACCTCCTGTTGCTCCTGCTGGGCCTTGACCTCCTGTTGCCCCTGTTGGCCCTTGACCTCCTGTTGCTCCTGTTGCTCCTGCTGGGCCTTGAATTCCCGTTGCTCCTGTTGGGCCTTGACCTCCTGTTGCTCCTGCTGGGCCTTGCGTTCCCGTTGCTCCTGCTGGGCCTTGAATTCCCGTTGCTCCTGCTGGGCCTTGAATTCCCGTTGCTCCTGCTGGGCCTTGACCTCCTGTTGCTCCTGTTGGCCCTTGACCTCCTGTTGCTCCTGCTGGGCCTTGTAATCCTGTTGCTCCTGCTGGGCCTTGAATTCCCGTTGCTCCTGCTGGGCCTTGACCTCCTGTTGCTCCTGCTGGGCCTTGCGTTCCCGTTGCTCCTTGTGGGCCTTGTAATCCTGGAATACCTCTAGGCCCTCGAGGTCCTTCCGGCCCTTCCGGTCCTGGGGGACCAGGAGGACAATAACATCTTCCCATATGTCTCAACTCCCTTTTTTATGCGTTATTCATTATATGAGTAGTTTCGGAAGACAACACTGTATATACCTATTAACCGACAAAAAAGGCTATTTAGCATACAGTATTTACTGAATTTTTGAACAGCTAAATTATTGTCCCATTCAATATGTCAGCGTTAGCATATAGATAATATAAGGATTACAGGCTAGGGAGTGATAAGATTGGAGAACCCACCATTAATAGCTATTATGGTATCTAATAGGAAAAGTAGAAAAAGAGTTTTGAAGCTTCATCAATGGTATCATAATCTAAACGTAAAACTTTACGCGTTTACTCCTGCAGATATTATATGGAAAGAACAACGAATTATTGGACTTAGTCTAACAAATGGCATATGGAAACAATTATCCTTCCCTTTTCCTCATGTCGTCTATAACCAATGTTTTAATAAAAAACTAATAACAATTCGACGTCTTGAGAATGCAATTGGTAAGAATAATTGTTTCAACAATATCAACTTTTTCAACAAATGGGATGTATATAATCTATTAAAGAATTCAAGTTTAAACTCTTATGTACCTGACACATTCTCATATAACAAAGTAAATATAGTAGAACTATTGAAGAATAATAAACTAGTATATATTAAGCCTTGTTACGGATCCCAAGGAAAGTCTGTGTATCGGGTTGAATCAATGAATACTGGTGATATTCATATCTCCTTACACAGTTTGAAGCCAACATATATTTGCAGAAAAAATGAGGACCTTCAGTGGAAGTTAGATAAAGTGCTTAAAGCAGAGAAATACGTGGTTCAACAAGGCATTAATATACATCAAGTTGATGGTCACTATTTTGATATTAGAGTCCTCGTACAAAAAGGTATTATTGGAGAATGGATGGTGTCAACAATAGCATGCAGAATCGCTTATGAAAATTACTTTAATACAAGTATGTGTAAGACAGTTAATGATGTTACAGAAATTCTTCCCCGATTATACTCACCAGAAAAAACTAATGAATTTATCCAATTACTGAATGAAGTAAGTGTAAGAGCCGCAAAAGTAGTAGAAACTCATATGGGCTCATTGGGTGAATTAAGTGTGGATTTTGTAGTAGATGAACATAGCAATCTATGGATTATTGAGCTTAATGGAAAACCACAAAAGAAAATATTTGAAGATATGAACTATTTTAAAGACAAGGAGCTCATCTATAGTAGACCTATAGAATATGCCTATTATCTTTCACTATCGAGTAATAACTAAATTATGCGAGACTAGTTTTCGAACAATTTGTATTTTCAGTGCTATTAAATGAAGGAATGTGTTATGCATGGATAAGTAAAGTGATTAATAAAGGAGCTACCCGAGGCAGCTCCTTTATTTTCAGTAACATATCGGCTTAAGATGTATGCTTCAACAATGTTGGCAGCAAATTCAGTAGCTTGCTTATTGTGATGGCATCGACACAGTTCCATGTCAGTTCATCTACTAAATACACTAGTCCATTACGTACAGCCGGTATGCTTTTCCACGAATTACTGCTGATGGTTTCTTCCATTGCTCTTCTAGAAACGGGGTCGCTAGGACAAAGCATAAAAATGCGATCTCCCGCGTATTCATGGATATTACTTAATGTAATTTCCTTATAAGCTTGTTCTTCGCCAAGCATATCATTAACCTTTTCCACAGGGCGAAAACCAGATGGGTGATAGAGAACAGAAGTTAATCCAATCTTCCCCATCACAAATAAGCTCTTACCACGATGATGTACAAACACCGACGCTGTCTCTCCAGCTCTTATGTAAGTTTGTAGCTGCTTCCACATTCGATCAGAGTTATTAGCATAATGATTAAGCCACTGCCTAGCTTCCTGCTCCTTTCCGAACCATTTTCCTAATATGAGTAATCGCTCTTCCAGCGAATCATGCGAATTGTATTGCAGTGTTGGTGCGATTTGAGATACTTTTTTATATTCCTGTTCATCATCCTTATCGAATATAATTAAGTCTGGTTTAATGAGCGAAGCTTTCTCTCTATTGAAAGAACCTCCTTCATATCCCCCTTCAATTGGCTCAATACCAAGTGGCAATAAGTCTTGCATAGAATTTCCATAGAATATAATACGTGAAGGTTTCGACGGAATAGCGACCTCATGACCAGCCCAATCTTTTACGTTAATTTGGCGATCCATTGCTTTGGCATATTGTCTTGGAGATATTCCTGTCATTTGACGAAATCTCCGATTGAAGTAATATTCATCGGTGAATCCTACTTTTTCAGCAATATGACGTAAAGATTCATTCGATTGAAGAAGCCAATTTTTTGACTGTTTAATTCGGAGCTCGGTTAGATAATCTAATGGCTTCTGTCCAGTCAACTCCTTAAAAATTGCTGAGTATTGACCATTAGGATATCCCGCCAGTTGAGATAAAAATTTTACCGTTATTTTATCTGTATAGTGATCTTGTAAATATTGAATGGTTCGTTCTACCGCTTGAATTGAACTGGATTTTATATCCGAGAAAATATTATGTTCTAACACAAAACCCATTAATTTCATAAATCGCAAATTTTGATGGAAGGGCCCTAAATATTCATTGTTTTCTTTGTTCTCGTAGAGTTGCTCCGCCATATCTATTAATTGAGATAACGGATATACACGTAACTCACTACGACTCGGAAATAACTCCTGTTGATACACTTCTGGTTGGGATAACTTGTTAATACGAGTAATAACAAATGTAACTTTATAATAAACAAGACACTCATTATCATTACTTACAATTTGATAGGAATGATCTGGATTCAACAGAAATGCACTATGATTAGTAAATAATAATTTTACAGCATCTTTATACAATGAACCTGAACCACTCTTTATAATAAGAAGCGTATATGATTGTGCTGTCTCTTTACTATGAACAGCTTCAGCTCCATGTTCCATTAGTTCAATATCTAATAAATGAAAAGACAAATAACGTAATGTTTCTGGCATCGATTGAACTTGCATGTTTTGACCTCCTAAGTTCAAGTTGAGAATCATTATCAATTATCTCATTTTAGCCGAAAAAAAGAAGCTTTTCAACCGTAGTTAAAGAGCTTCTAATAAAGATCCTATATTATTGTCATTATAATTATTTAATTAACACCTTCGGAAGTTCTTCGATCATCCAGTCTCTTGAAAGTGCATCACTTCCAGCTTTTATAATATCAAAATTGTATACATACCCATTTTTAACTGCGGGCAGGTTTTTCCAAACTTCACTTTCCATTAATTCGTTCGTTGATTGTTGTGCCGCAGGGTCTACAGGATTCAATATAAATATTCTGTCTCCAGCATATTCATTCAATAGTTCTGCGGAGATTTCAACAAAACCAATCTCTTGATCAATAATTTCTTGAACTTTGTCCACTGGCTTAAAGCCATTCTCTTCGTACAAGAATTGTGGTAGTCCTGCACCAGCCATAATAAACAATCGATTACCTGGATACATTGTAAATACCGATGCTGTCTCACCTTCTTTGACACCATTTTCGTGTACCAATGTCCACATTTCTTGCATTGTAGTGTTATATTTCGTTAACCATGCCTCTGCTTCAGCTTGTTTGCCTAGTAAGTCCCCTAATGTTTTCATTCTTTCCGTAATTGCTGCAAAAGAATCGAACGTTACTGTTGGAGCGATTTTTGAAATCTGCTCGTACTGCGTAACATCTGCATTAGAGAAAATAATAAGATCCGGATTAAGTTCGAGCGATTTCTCCAAACTTAATGGAAATCCAACATCTTCAACATTAGCAACCAAATCATCATACACTGTACCACCATTTTCATTCTTCATTACTCCTACTGGAACAACACCAAGAGCAAGAACATCCCCTGTTACTTCTCCATGATAAATGACACGCTTAGGATTAACAGGTATCTCTACCTTATGACCTGTCCAATCTGTAAACATTCTCGTTGTTGCTTCTGTTTGCTCAGGAGCTGGTGTAGGCGTTACTTGTGTCTCTGATATTGGTGCATTGTTCGCGCTATTATCTTTGTTTCCACATGCTATCAATGTAGAACCCATAATTGCTATACATACTAGAAGTATACCTACCTTTTTCACTTGAAACATTGTTGTTCTCCCCCTGTATTATCTTTTCATAATTGATAATGATAAGCATTATCAATTACAATATTAAATAATACGTCCTAAGTAAACAATGGACAGAAATTTTTCTATCGTTTTTTTTGTACAAATATACGCATACAAATGAATTGCTAATATACATTACTGAGCTTACTATTAATTAATATTATTTCATCGATATTGATCATAAATCTGCTGCATGGTAGCTGATGGTTGTAGACTAAGCTCTTTCTCTAGCAATTGTACATAGTCATAATAATAGCTATGCAGTGACTGCTTATCACCCAATGCCCCCACAATTTTAAGTAATAGTTGATTGGACTTCTCATCAAATTCATTACGAGAGACTAGTTTTCTAACGATTTGTATTGCTTCTGGATACCGTTTGTGAGCAAAGAGCCAATTCGCAAGATGATTAGCAAAGCTCTGATATAGCACATTTATATTTTCTCGCTCCATAGCTGCCCATACGAATGATTGGTCCTCAAAAAGTTCACCTGAAACTCGTTTCTCTAGTTCAATAGCAATATCAGCATTGTCATCATTAATGTCGGATAGTTTCGCTACTTCGTAATCGAATGCAATAAAATCAACATTAAGATGACTCATTTCTACTCTATACTTTTCCTGCCCTGTAATGATAATCTCCTTAAAACCATGAGAAAGTAGCGCTTTTCTTAGTTGATAGACTGCCGTATTAAGATACATTTCTGCACTCTTATAAGACATGTCAGAAAATACGTCTTCTATAATGCGTATTTTCGCTATACTTTGACCTCTATGTACAATTAAGTAAGCAAATAATTCTTCGCTTTTTTTGGATATCCATTTCACCGACCCTTGGTGCTCACTATTAACCTCAAAGCAGCCAAAAGTACGTACTTTTAACTTACTTATACTCGCTTCTGCTGACTGATTACTTTTGTCAGAAGAATGACTACGTCGATCGACAGCTCTATTTATCGTTTGGATTAATCGTAGCCGAGAAATCGGCTTTACCATATAGTCCAGCGGATATACATCATAAGCTTCTATCGCATAATCTGAATGTGATGTCGTAAATACAATATCAAGATCGGTATTCGTTAATCGTAAGTGGCGAGCTAGCTCGATTCCATCATCATTAGCTATTTGAATGTCCAAAAGTGCAAGATCTATATCGTGCTTTTCTATAAATGTAATCGCTTCTGCAGCATTCTGAAAACTACCTACAAGTTCAATACCTTCTATACTAGATAACATTCGCTTCATGGCTAACAACATAATAGGCTCATCATCTACGATAACAACTTTCAATGCTTAGTTCCTCCCCTTACTGTGAAGTAAAAGCTACTGCCTTGTCCAAGTTCACTTTCTACCCACATCGTTCCTCCACCGAGATGCACATATTGCTTACTAACGAGTAAACCTAGCCCTGCCCCTTTCTCCCCTAGGGTGCCAGCTGAAGAATAAATTTGCTTAGTGATAAACAGTTGTTCTGTCTGGTCTTTATTCATTCCAATTCCGTTATCTCGAATAGCGATAACGACCATATTACCTGTTTGCTGTGCATTAATATCTATCGAATCACCCCTATGCGAGAATTTAATTGCATTGGAGAGCAAATTACGCATAACTAATCCAAGAGCCTCCCTATCTGCCGACACCAAAATACCATTAGCAATATTATTATGTATATATAAGTTCTTTACCTTACTATTAATATCTAGTAATTGGCAGCTTTCCTCAACGACCTCAAGCAACTCTAACAACTGTGGACGAAGAGCGATATCCTCTCGTTGACTGCGGAACCACTCTAGTAAATTATTAGACATGCCTAAAGTATTACGAATTTGCTCGCCTAGCTTCACGATAATTTCTTTATGATCGATATCGAAGTGATCAAGATCATGTTCTAATAGCTCTACTAATTGATATTGCATCGCTAGCGGACTACGAATATCATGCGAAACAATCGTAAACAATTGATCCTTCAACTTATTCAGATGGGCAATTTCCTCCAAATGTCCTTGCTTCTCCGTTATATCAAAAATTAGCGATACCGTACCTTGACTCTCATTGTTCAATACTCGTAATGGATACACATTAACACGATATATTTTCCGTTCTTCTGCCTGCCATACATCAATTTCGATACTCCCCTGCTGGCCAAACTGACATAATTGATGCCACTGTGGCCAACGCTCTAGTAGTATTGAAATCGCGCTACCGTAGAAGTCAACATAGCCCATTTCAGAAAAAAACTGAATCGCTTTTTTATTACTGTCGATTACTTTACCCGAAGCATTTGTTATGACGATACTTTCTTGAATCGTATCGAACACAATGTTCCTGGCTATCGGAATAATAGCTAAAAACTTAGTTCGCAATACAATTAGTAGCATTAACGTGCCTGTTATACCGCACAGCACAGATAGTGGACCTAGCCATGGCGAGTATTTCGGATTGACAAACTCCACAATCTCAATCAAAAATGGCAAGGTCGCTAATAGTAACACTAGCATGCCAGGCTTACGAAATTGCTGCGGTATTGCCCATACATATCTAAACAATAAATAAATGCTAAGCGCAAGCGCGCTATAACATAGCAGATTAAATATCGTTGAAAATATCGTTCTTGTTGTAATTAATTGACTCCCAACTAGTTCAACCGAGTGATAGATAACATGAATATATGGATCTAGCCATATTAGTATTGCGAACGTAATAAATATTGTAAAAAGTGTAACTTTCCATGACCTCTTCATCGTTCGGTGATGTCCTGTCAATTCATATACAAACACAATAAATAACGGCACCATAAAAAGTAGCGACGTCTGCTGAATATTACGGAATATTAGCTTCTCCGTAAATAAAAAACTACTTTTCTCCAAAACGATATTGCTAGCAAATATAATTCGGCAAACGACCACGCCCATCATATAACGAATGCCAGGCTCTCGTCTAAACCTATACAGGGAGAAAAAAATAATACCCATCATTATTACTGATATCATCATAACGATGATTTCTGCTGTAAAAATCATAAAGAAACTCCTTTCTCTTTATGATTTTTATATTACAACTTTTACCAAAATAAAGAAATGGCAATGCAGTAATTAATACATGCCTCGCCATTTCTTTATGTTTGCTACTACTGTTGTAGTTGATTCCATAGACGTAAAAGAACCACTGTAGCCTCGGCTCTTGTCGTCAATCCATCTGGTACGAAGTGATTTTCTTGCCGACCGTTCATTAGCCCATGTTTACGGCTAGCTTCAACATATGCTTTACCCCATGCTGGGATTTTGTCATCGTCAACAAACGGAGTATTCACGATATCATCTTTTGCTGCTTCCCACTTCATCGCCCTTGCAACCATAATAGCCAATTCTGTGCGACTTACTGTCCGCTCTGGTTTTAGTGAACCATCAAGGTAGCCCTCGAGAATACCTTCAGCTACTGCAGTCTGAACAGCAACTCGTGCCCATGCTGGAATACTATCCTTATCACTGAACGATGTTTCGGGTGCTTCATTATTAATCCCAATTTGCATCGTCCGCATAAGCATGATAGCAAATTCTGTTCTAGTCACGTAGCTATCTGGCATAAAGATATTCGCACTCACGCCCTCGACAATACCAAGGGCTGTCGCTTCGCAAATATCTACCTTAGCCCAATGTTGATCAATATCTGTAAATGGGCATAGTTTAACAGAAGTATTATCTAGTCGAGTAATTGTTACATGGTATGTTTTCAACGTTCCATCCTCTGCCTGCACCGTAATCGCTAGCTTATTGTCTCCAAGTTCTAGCGGGACACTTGTCTGTTTGCTGAGTGGCTTATCTGCTAACTTCACTATTGCTGCATCATGAGCGGCAACTGCTTTTAGATCAATCGATTCAACAGTCGTTTCAACGCGATATTCTGTGGTTACTGGTGCGAATGAAGGAGATAGCTCAATACCCCCATTATTTATATCCAATTCGGCCAGATCCGCATTGCTTGAAAGAGATATACTAGGTACACTTGGCTTGGACTTCGCCACTACATTGACTGTCCGGGTCGTACTGACCTTGTGCCCCTTTGCATCACTCACTTCATAGGTCAATGTATAGCTACCAGTCCTATTCCCATCAACCGTACCGCTTACTGCGATTGCAGCAGTTAAGTCACCATCGACTGCATCGACTGCTGTTGCTCCAGGATCGGTAAATGTATCTCCTACCGTAATCTGCATCGGGCTATTTCCATTAAGCGTTATAATGGGCGGAGTTGTATCTTCTATTATGAAAGTAAATATTTGAGCAGGTGTATGCTTCTCTGCGCTATCCAACCCCGCAATATGAATGGAATAGGTTCCTTCCGCGTATTCTTGATTATTAAATCCAATATTAAATGTATAACCTTGATGCTGACCTGAAGCTCCCGTAGAAATATTTCCGTTCATAACATCAATACCCGCAGGATTAAATACTTGGTAGCTAACTCCCACCTGCTCATAGATACTACCATCTATCATAGAGAATGGAAGGTTAATTGTTATGGTCCAGAGCTCTTTGGGGTAAACTGGTAATAAAGAGCTTACATCTACACTGAAGACAGTAGGAAATGTTTTTAGATAAGGAAGTATACTAGAAGGACCCATATTATTCGTAAAACCCCATATTGCTGTATCCCAATCTACGTAAGTAAACTGCTTTTTCATATCAGCAAGCTCAGTTGCCCATTCCATGTTCGGTACCGAATCTGAACCAGCAGTCGAGAGTGTATCGTTGTCTGTAAAGTTCCAATAGGAATCTATTATATATGTGTAATCTATCGGATCAATTAATCCAATTAAGCCACCAACTTCACTGTCGCTAGAAGCAGAAGTTACAACTCCAGCTGCATAGCTATTTTTAATAAGACCAGCATTAACTCCTACCAGACCGCCAACAGATGCCTCATCAGTAGTTTCCACATTTCCGGTAGCAAAACTGTTTGTAATGAGCTCAAGGTCAGGAATTCCTCCTGTTAGACCAATTAGCCCTCCAACACCAGTTGCTTGACCAGTAACTAATATATTTCCAGCTGCATAGCTTTGGTCAATGAATGAGTATCCCGTTACTTCCCCAACTAATCCACCGATATATAACGGACTCGTCCCACCATTGATATCTAACTTGACCTGTGTATAGCTACTTGTTAACGAGCTGCTTTTATACGAGTAGCTATTTTCTTGTAGTTGCCCAATTAGGCCACCAACAGAAGCTACGGAGCCACTAATCGTTCCAATGACTGTGCACTGCTTAATTTGGCTATGAATAGCTAGACCAATAAGCCCACCAATTACAGCATCTGCATTTGTAGAGCTAATATTCACATTAACTAAGCGTACATTTTCAATTATGATTTCGGATCCCTCTGAACCCTCTACCTTGCCAAACAAACCAACGTGAGTCACAGGAGATTCAATAGTTAATCCACTAATAATATAATTAGCGCCATCAAAACTACCTCTAAACGGATCAGAGTCCGTACCAATCGGCTCCCAATTATAAGCGGATAGATCAATGTTGGCTCCAACCTTATAACTTGCTGCCAAATCATCTCGTACATGATCCAAATCTTCCGCAGTTAGAATAATGTAAGGATCAGCTACTGTTCCATTCCCACCGAGCGTATGCGCCGCCTGAACCGTCAATGGCTGCACCCCTAGCATGGGCGTTAACGCTAGAAGCATAATTAATAATAATATTAAACTTTTTTTCATTGTCTTCCTCCAACTCATTCATCATATTTTAATGTAAAAATTCACTTATGTTAAATGTTAACAGATGATAATGAAAGACTAATGAAAGAAACCTTCCTTACAACCATATACACAGCGGACGGAAAATTGCATATTTGCCGCATTGTTCGTAGCGATGCAAAAATTAGCCTGTCATATCAGTAAGAATGATATGACAGGCTAGTTAATGTTCTCTATGTTTATTCTATACTTCATTGTATTAAACGTTCTAACATTCACTGTAGCGATCAACGCAGGCATCGCGATTGAAGCATAAGGTTTGTTAGAGTGATTGTACGATTATCTCAAACTCATTAAGAGCATTAAGCAACTGTAGTTTAAGTTCCTTTACATCTGAGTTATAAGACCAAGCTCCACCAACTTCTTCAATAGGAACAAATTGCTCCGCGTTTTTCACCACGACTTGCGACGGATTAAAACTTAATAATTTGATTGTAATATCAAGTTTCTCTCGTTGATTTGGCATTTCTTTTGAAAGATACTTGCAATTTAACATAACTGAATCGCTATTAAACGTTGCAGTAGTAGTTAATACATTATATACGCCTTGCTCATAAGCATACGTACGAGCATCATCCTCATACCACTGATTATATGAAGTACTACCTACCTGACCTGCATATAAGACCAATGTAATATCGTTTTGCTCATTCAACGTAGGCTTCCACTCATTGTCTAACAATTCGGGAATCATCGCTCCTGCCTTCACATAAAGCGGAAGTACATCAAGAGGAGCATAAGCTAATATATATGTCCCTCCTATGTAACGTTCTCCGCTCCAATAGTCAATCCATTCGCCCTCAGGTAAATACACCGAACGTGTCTCCGTACTTGGACGAAGAATTGGTGCAACGAGTATATCTTGTCCCACTAAAAATTGATCACATAAATTGTATACGTTGCGATCATTCGGATACTCCAAAATTAAAGGACGCATAATCGGTAACCCTGTTTTATGAGCAGTATAGAACTGAGTATATAAGTATGGCATCAAACGATAACGCAATCTAATGTACTTTCTACAAATATCTTCAATCTCAGTACCAAAAACCCACGGTTCTTGACGGATAGATTCAAGCACACTATGATTTCTACAATATGGGAAAAACACACCTGCTTGCGTCCAACGTGCAAGTAATTCTGGCGTCGTATGATGGGCAAACCCACCAATATCTGGACCTGCAAATGGTTGTCCAGACAAACCTAGATTTAATACCATCGGTATAGACATCGCAAGATGTTCCCAGAAACTTCGATTATCTCCTGTCCATGTCGCTGCATATTTTTGTATGCCGGCATACCCCGCCCTAGTTAATACAAAAGGACGATCTCCTGCTAATTCCTTCTTTAACCCTTGTTGTGTAGCCATCGACATTAGCATGCCATACACATTATGAAGTTCGCGATGAGTTTTAGGATTACCATCATTCCCATGTACAACATCCAAGTCCATTGTTTTTGATTTGTTAAATACAGCAGGTTCATTCATATCATTCCATATACCAGATATACCAAGATCAGTATAGTAACGATGCTGTTCTCCCCACCATGTACGTACCTCTTCTTCTGTAAAATCAGGGAAGGCACTAGCTCCAGGCCATACATCTCCTATAAATAGTTCACCTTCTATTTTTTTACAGAAATAATTATTACGAATACCATCTTGATACTGTACATATTCGGGATCCTTCTTAACACCTGGATCGACAATAGGTACGACACGAATACCCATATTTTTAAGATCTTCAATCATTTGGCGCGGATTAGGGAAACGTATAGGATCAAATGTGAACACTCTATATTCATCCATATAATGTATATCTAAGTGAATGACGTCGCATGGGATATTTTTTTCTTTGAAGTTTTTTGCAAGTGTCATTACTTCCTCTTGGTTCATATAGCTATATCGAGATTGATGATAGCCAATTGCCCAAGCAGGAGGAATGTCCATACGTCCTGTTAACTCACTATATCTCTCTACTACTTCATTCAGTGCAGGACCTAAGATGAAGTAATAATCAATTGTCCCAGAATTAACTTGAAATTTATAAGAATCTTTACTGGTACGCATATCAAATGAAGTACGGCCAGGATTATCTAAGAAAATACCATAGGTAGGTTTTTCATATTGAAAATGAATTAGAAATGGAATCGATACATATAAGCTCTCGATTTCGGGAACATGAGGATCAAATACGTCTGAATTCCACATATCATACTTCTCACCTATTTTGTCTAGGAAGCTCGTTTTTTCGCCTAAACCATAAATATGAGAATCAGCATCCATTCTCTTTTTACAAACGTACTCGCCTCTACCTGGACTATAAATTTCTTCGTCACTAGAGACTAATTCTCCATCTTTGTTGTAAAAATCTATACGCGTATCTGCTTTTTGCAAGACGACAGTAACTGCTGGTAACAGTAGTCGGTACTCTTGCTCCGTCTCTTCTAACTCCGCTTTTACTTGAGTAAATGCATCTTTTTGCACGGCAATTGTTGTACTCATATCCTGCACATGATCTATTAACAACTTCACTCGAACGATATAATCATTAACAGGCTGCACCATAATTGTTGCATTATCAGACTTAAATAAATAACCTTCATCTGTAGAATGAATAACTGATTGGATTTTTCCTAAGTTCCAATGTTTTTCTATGATTGTTTTTGAGTCCTTTTTATCAGGATGAATAGTTTCACTCGTTTGCATATATCTCTCTCCTATCTATAGTGTTAACCTTTTACAGAACCCAATGTAATTCCCTTAACAAAATACTTTTGAAAGAACGGGTAAATAACTAGTAGCGGAAGCATTGATATGAATATTTTGGCAGCATTTAAAGTCTGATTAGATAAACTTGTCAATCTCTTAACTGATTCTGCATCCAGTTTCGTTAGATCAACATTTGCTGTTACTTGTCGTATATAGGATTGCAATGGATAATTCTCATTTTTAGTCATCAATATAAGTGCTTGGAAAAATTCATTCCAATGTCCAACAATCGTAAACACTAAAATCGTTGCTAACACTGGAGTTGAAAGGGGTAGAAATATACCGAATAAAATACGCCAAGGTCCTGCTCCATCAATCAATGCGGACTCTTCCATTTCCTTAGGTAAATTTCTGAAGAAATTCATCACCAATATAACATTGAATACAGGTAAGCCCCCACCAAGGACAAGACCCCATATACTATTAATTAATCCTAATGATTTCATCGTCATAAACCATGGAACCATACCACCGCTGAACAGCATACAAAAAATTAGTAACCACATGAATATATTTCTGGATTTGAAATCCTTTGTTGACTTGGATAATGGATAAGCCATAAGTAACACAACAAAAAATGTAATCGCCGCACCATATATAACGCGCTGTACAGATATAAAGAACGATCTAAAAAACTGACCATCATTAATAATCGTTTGATATGAAGCGAAGTTTATACCTTTTGGTATTAAAAAGACTTCTCCTGCAGCAACTGCCGCTCGATCGCTAATCGAAACAACTAACGTATACCATACGGGCAATATACATAAGAGCGTAAGCAATAGAATTAACAGTATATTAATTCCATTGTAAACCTTAGATAGTAACGAACGTTCTTCAATCATATACGTCACACCTTTCTGTTAGAAGATTCTATAGTTTGCAAATCGATACGCTAACGTATAGGAAATAGAGATTAATACTAAGCCGACAACAGACTTAAGAAGTCCTACCGCTGTCGCTAGTCCATATTGCATGTCAATTAAGCCAGCTCTATATACCCATGTATCAATAATATCTCCAGTTGAATATACCGATGGATTATACAAATTAAATATCTGATCAAAACCTGCATTCAGAATGTTACCCAAACTTAACGTGCCTAGTAATATAGCAACTGGTAAAATACTAGGTAAAGTAATACTCGTTAATCTCTTAAATTGGGAAGCACCATCTATTGCAGCAGCTTCGTACATTTCCGGGTTAATAGATGTTAACGCAGCAAAGAATATAATAGCTGCAAAACCGAATTCCTTCCAAATGTCACTTAAGACAATAATCCAAGGAAACATATCAGCATTCGCAAAAAATAAGATCGGATCTGAACCAAATAACGCTAATAATTGGTTAACAGGTCCTGTATAAGATAAAATATCTAACATAATTCCCGCTACAATAACCCATGATAAAAAATGTGGTAAGTATACTATCGTTTGAACAGAACGAGAAAATAGTCTATTTTTTACCTCATTTAACATAAGTGCGAATACTAATGGAACAATGAGATTTCCTATCATTTTAAGAACTGCGATAAATACTGTATTTTGAAATACCTGCTTACTATCATCAAGCTCGAACATATACTTAAAATTTTCAAAACCAATCCATTCAGACTTGAATATCCCTAAACCAGGGTTAAAGTCTTTAAATGCCATAAGAATTCCATACATGGGAAGTAAATTGAAAAAAAATAGCCATACTAATCCTGGCAGAAGCATTAAATAGTAATGTTTGTACGCGCTACGATTGAGCATATCAATTTCTCCTTAATTGGTTAATCAAGACGAGTATTCATCTACTCGTCTTGATTAGATACCCTTACTTTAATTCATTAACTTCCTGAGTAATTTGATCTCCACCTTGTTGCTTCCACTTTTCAACAAAAGTATCAAACTCTTCAATAGGTGCACTACCCATAATAATTTTTAATAACGTTTCATCTTCTAATTTTTTCAAATTAGACCATTTTGTTTGCATAGTTTTTGTTTGCGCTGTTGCTAAACTTTTCGTCCAATTAATTTTCGCATCTACAAACGTTGATCCACCATTTAGATGTGAGTATATATGTGAGAAGAAATCAGGGTCTGTCACTTGATCCCAATATTGAATATCATAGTTATCGAATGGTTCAGTTTTCACATTTTTCACATGAGAAGCAAGCTCATAAGTAAATCCATAGTTAAGTTTATCAACTTCTTCCAGTGGCAATTCACCAGTAAGAACCTTTTGTGTTGTTTTCACAGCATACTCTAGCTGATCTCCATGTCCCATAATAAGGAACAATGGAATTTCTTGTGACGTTAACTCTTTACCAACAGCTGTTTTGTAGCTTTCTTGCTTTTCATTAACATGAATATTCAACATTTTAATAATAGCATCAGGATGTTTATAAGATTTCTTGACAACAATGTAATTACTACCTGTCGTTTGGTTAGAGTTAAATTCGCCGGCATCATTCAATGGTGCTGCATACGGTCTCCAGTTGGCTTCAGGATCGTTTTTAATCGCATCCATCAAGTTATAAGCTGACCACCACGGACCGAAGAAAATACCTGTCTGCCCACTTGTAATGACTTCTTGTGTACTTTTTCTTAATCCAATCTCTTTATCCAAAATACCATTAGCATACCAGTCTCTTAATGTTAAAATTGCATCTTTTGTTTCTTGTGTTGTGGTACCGTATTGCGCATTCCCTTCTGAATCCGTTACCCAAATACCTGGGTATGCATCTTTTGCAAAAAATACAGAAGAGAAGTTAAGGAAGTGGTCACCTGATGATAGGAATGTAGAATATAAAGATCCACCTTGTTGCGTACCTACAATTCCAATTGTGTTGTCGCCACCCATATTATTATCAACAAATGCTTTTGCGATATTTTCCAAATCTTCTAGAGATTTTGGTTCTGGAAGACCTAGTTTATCTAGCCAATCTTTACGAATCCAAGTTAATGGAGCTGAAGGTAATGTTGTCTCAGGCAATGCATAAAGTTTGCCGTCAAATGTTACGCCTTCTAATAGACCAGGGTTTGATTCATAAATTTGCTTCAAACGTTCCGTACCATGTTGTTCGTATACAGCAGTCAAATCTGCTAGTTGATCAGCTTTTACCATTTGTCTTAATTGTGTTTCATCGACTAACATTGTGTCTGGCAGATCATTACTACCGATTGCCAAACTAACTTTTTGTCCATAATCAGAACTGGATGCTTCCCACTCATGCTTTACTTCAATGTTGTATGCATCTTTTAACCAACGGGTATACAAGTTATCTTCAGCAGTATCGCTGCCCTCGTATTTGTAAGTTGGATCAATCGATCTACCTAAAGAAACAACAACTGACTCCTCATACTTAGCAAATGGATCAACTGGTGTGCCTACTGCTGCGTTGTCCGTTGGTTGAGTGTTTGAATTATTTGGTGTACTATTGCTTGAACATGCTGTAACACTCAATGCCGCAATTAAGCTAATTGCTAAAACCTTAAAACTTTTCTTCACTGTACTTCCCCCTTTTATGTTAAGACCACTTTCTTATTACACTTTTATTATAATTTCAGTAACGTATATAGCGTGTTAGAGGAAAACATCGAATCAGGGAGATAATTTCATCAAAAAAATAAACATGTCTGAAAAGTATCTACCTTGTTTTCAGACATGTTCATACGTCATCTATTTATTTTAACTTTTCTTGAGTAATGACTAGTCTATATTCACTCGGCAACATCCCAATATGTTCTTTGAATAGACGACTAAAATACTTCTCATCGTTATATCCCACTTCTTCTGCAATCCATTGGATTGTTTTTGTTGTATTTAATAAATAACTCTTTGCTTTCTCCATACGAATATCCCTCAAGTAATCCGTGTAGGTTTGTCCAACAATTTGCTTAAAACATTGACTAAAGTAGCTTAAACTCATACTAACGCTTTTTGCCATATCACCTGCGGTCAAAGGCTTATTGAATGTATGATGTGCCATATTTTTTGCCTTAGCAATACTACTTTGTATTTCAATTGAAAACTGTGGTTTTACATTTGATTCATGAATTTTTGTTCTCGTTTGAGTTAACCATGCAACAAATTCAGGATAATGTGAAAATGAATCTTTCATAATAATAAAACTATCTAACAATGTTCCGTAAAGGCGATTCCACTCATCAGTTAATGAAAAAAATAACCGTGTTAATCGTATCGAAGGTAATCGAATTCGTTTAATTTCCTCAATCATTTCTTCATATAAGTAATTATCATAAATCCAATCGGATAATAGCCATTTTTGTTTCAATTCTTGTAAATCATACTCATCATTAGTAGGGATTGCACTAATAGTATGCTTACTTACATATTGTAGTGTTTCGCTTGGGTCATAATCATAAAACAACCCATTTCTACGATAACTACGAATGATTTGCAATATTGTTTTACGATCTAACTCCTCTAGATCTTGAATACAGAAGTATGCATAATGAGATTCAGACGTACTTATTTGCTCAGGTTGATATGTCCAATACCATACGTCTGTTTCTACCTCAATTGCCCCTTGTAATGAAGGTGTTTCAACATTACACTCTTCATTATGCTGAGATAATGGATAAGCTACAAAAACTTGATCAACTGCGCCATACTCCAGCTGAGATTGATTCTGATTCTTCACTTTTTTCGTATCAATTAAAGAAACAATTCTTCCCAAAAGATCCTCAAACTGTTCTTTTTCTAATTCCGTTTTTGCAATATAATCTATCGCCCCTAGACGAAGCGACTCTTGTATATAATCAAAATCTTGATGTAACGTTAAAACAACCATTTGAATATGAGGATATTTTTTGTTTACTTCTCTCATTAACTCAATACCGGACATTACAGGCATAGATAAGTCGGTAAATAGTAGATCTACTTTGTTTTTTTCGAGAAATTTAAGTGCATTTTCTCCATTGTTAGCCTCACCAACAACATTCATTCCAAATTGCTTCCACGGAATGAACGTAACTAATCCTCTTCTCACAATTTTTTCATCATCTACAATTAATACATTCAGCATTATGATTTATCACCTCGATAAACTGGCAAGCACATCGTAATAATCGTACCCTTGCCTATTTCACTTTTAATATTAAATGTGGCCTGATCCCCATAGTTAGATTCAAGTATCCGAATAACGTACTTCATACCTATACCCATACCCACTTTTTGACTATCCATAGAATCGTCATTCAGTAATTGATCGAGTTTCTCTTCAGACATACCCGATCCATTATCTTGAATTGTGATATCAAGAGTATTTCCTAATCTAATATCTACATGAATATATCCCTCATCACTAACCCCATGATATAATGCGTTTTCAACTAAAGGCTGCAAAATAAATCGAGGAATGGCTAGTGACATTGCGTCATCATCAACATCTATATCAACATCAAACTGAAAATCATATCGTATTCTTTGAAGTTGTAAGTATTCTTTTAAAGCTTCAATTTCTCCACCAATAGTTGTTGCATCTCCCATTTTCCCAAGATTATATTGTAATAATCTATTCAAAGACAGCACCAACTTATCAATATCCTTCTGGCCATTCATCATCGCTAGCCAATGGACAGTATCTAATGTATTCATCAGGAAATGAGGATTAATCTGATACAGTAACTTTTCAACTTCAAGATCTGCTCTTCGTTTTTCTTTCTGTTCTATTTGCCCGTATAATTCCCATATCTTTTTTTTCATTTCCCTTGTTTTGAACAGTAAATAATCAAACTCTGGTATATTAATAAGATCTGTATTATTTTTAACATTTGAGTTAATTAATGTTTTAATTTCTGAATTAAATTTTTCAAGTGGCTTATATACCATTCTAGACAAAAAAGTTCCAATGATAATGACTGCAATACCAAAAATTAAGAAAAATATAGATATTTGAACATACCATTGATTTTTTTCTTGATTCATCTCACCTTTTGGAAAGATAGAAACAATACTCCAGCCTTGATTACTTACTTCCTTATGCCATATATATTGTTCGTAAATACCTGATAATTCTTCTCCATCTGAAAATGGAAAAACACTATTCACAGGGAATAGAGCTTCATTCTGACTATATGTAATTTCCCCATTATTATTTAGAATGAGAACTTGGCGTGACTTCTTAATATCGTCTTCTGGTTCAAATATTGATTTTGTAGTGTTAAAGCCCGTCTCTATATAAACATATATATTATCGTGTGTGACATTCACTTTTCTCATCGTGCTAAATACAAGATTTTTATTGGAGCGGTTATTGCTAATATGAGGTCCATAATACGTTATTTCAGGATAGGACTCCATCTTAGGTAGTTTATTAGTATTAAAATTATCTCTCACCGGGAAATTCTCAAAGTCATACTCCTGTTTGTCCTCATAATAATAAAACGTTAATCCTACGTTAGGATTCGAAAAAGTAAGTACATTGAGATCACCCTTAAGGTCATTACGATAACGAGATTTAATAAATGGATCTTTTTCATAATATAGTTGTTCTAATAATTTATTATTTCCAATACCGAAAGCAAGCTGCTGCGACACATGATTTAGGTTATTCAATGTATTTTCTAATCCTAGTATCTCTTGCTTAAGATTACTTTGAATTGAACTTTCAACTTTATTCGTTATTATTGAATTTATAGTATATAGCGAGATCCAACCTAAACAAATAAATGGAATTAACACGCTAAAAATAAATATTGCAATGATTCTTTTCTTAAATGTTATTTTTCTATATTTATTGATAAGAAACTGGAAATTCATCGATTCTCCCTCCTTTTTATATGAATTTTATCATATTATTACTTTTCTCAATTATTAAAACATTAACCACGTGCAAATTAATTGCACAGTTTGAGCTCGTGTTATATTAGATTGTGCATCTAATGGTTCACTTGTATTCTTACTAAATTTAGTTCATTAGCCGAGATACCTCAGAGATTACCCGTGGACTCGTACCTGTATGAATGATTGATGATGCATTGTTAATTGGTTTCTTTTTAAATATATCATTACTAAAAGTTATCTAGGTTAGAGCATGTTATTAAAGAAGGTTGAATATTACACGAAATATAATTACCTAATAAAATTTACCTACCTATCTTTTATATAATTATCTAACGTTACCCAAAGGATGGATGCCACCTTTAAGATTACTTCCGCTTCTCCTCCTCGGTTCAACCATAATACTCTTGAACTCATCTGTATATCGTTTTTGTATATTGCTCTTTTTCGTTTGCAAATTTATTTTTACTGTATCAATCCTCACGTTCTACGCACTATGTGTCAGTTATGTACTCCTGCTACCTCGGGGTGTACTGAACAAACTTTTCGATTGCGTTGCCAAGCGTACAAAGAGCCTGTTAACCCACCTAGTGGATTAACAGGCTCTTCATCGTCGTTCTATTCCATCTTATAGCTTAGTGAACAAGTTTAAGATGGCTTGCGCGGTTTCGGCGCGATTGGCATCAGAAGCAGGATCAAAGATTCCATTTCCTTTGCCTTGCAGTAGTCCTACAGCGATGGCTTTATTCACTTCTTCTACTGCCCATGAAGAGATGCTTGAACCATCCTTGAGACCGGCTGTTTCTTGACCCGTCGCTGCAATTGCGCGGTTCTTGTACTCATAAGCACGAACAAGCAGTACCGCCATTTGTTCACGGGTGATCTTCGCGTTTGGATCGAATCTGGTATCCGATACTCCCGTGACAAGCCCTGCTTCATACGCAATTGCCACTTCTTTCGCATACCATTGGCCTGCTTGAACATCATCGAATGGAACGATGCTTGAAGTTTTCGTCAAGCCTAAAGCTCGCACAAGCAAGGTTGTGAATTCAGCACGCGTTGTTTGGCCATTGGGTGTGAAATGCGCATCACTTGTGCCGTTAATGATGTGCTTGGCTGCTAACACTTCCAGCGTCCGAGCAACCCAGTGGTTCGAAGGCACATCCGTGAATGACTTCGAGTATTCTAATACCGCATATTTGCCCAAATGTTCAAGAGTAACCGTTATCGTATTCTTGGTAGCGTCTACGCTGCCTCCAACGTATTCCCACTCTTTGCTTCCTTCATTGTAATAATAAACACCTAGCAGGTCATCATCAGCCTCATTGCTATAAGACAAGGCGATTTCGACTCCGCCATCTACATTGCTGATGTCGGTGACTTGATTGTTATGTTTTAACTTCATCGTAATGTCGTAAATCACGCCTGCAACTTCCACATGCGCTTGGCCACCTTTAGTTGGAGCATTCGCGATATCTCCAGCAGTCACTGGCGCAACGCTTACTTCAATACTTGCCCCAGATGGATTGCCCGCTGTAGTCAGCCATTGCTTCAGCGCATCCGCTTGAACAGTTAGAACCACATCCGCTGCTTTTACCTGCAGGGATAGTCCACCGATATCCTGTATAGGAATGGACTTCGACGTGATGCCGCTACCAAGCTCCACAATCGCTTTGTTTCCATCCTTCATGACATCTGTTGGCGCTGGTGTCGATGGTTCAGGATGGCTAGGATTAGTTGGCCCTGGATGGCTTGTTGTCTGACCGCTAATTGTAATCGACTTCGTTCCCACAATGCCCGAGCCGTCGGCTGCCGTCGCCGCCACCGTTATGGTGCCGTTACGTACAGCAGTTAGCAAACCTAACTCATTGATCGTTGCACTTTCTGATCCATGCTCGACAGACCAAGTGACCGCTTTGTTCGTAGCATCTGCCGGCAGCACCTTTGCTATTAGTTGAAGTGAACCGCCTTTTGTAGTGATCGTATCATGACCGCTAACATTGATCGTTTCAACAGGTATAGCTCCGTTTTCCATCGACTTGATGATTACCGTAAAGGTTTTCGTATCCGTCACTTCACCTTTCGTTAATGTCGCAGTCAAGGTAACGGTGGCATCTGCCGCACCTGCCAATGGACGAACAACTACACCACTTGCACTAAGGATCTCAGCATGATCACTTGACCATGAAACTGTGACATCATCTATTCCGGTTGTTGGAAGTGTCACGTTTTGAGTGATATTAACTGCATTGTTGCCTGCAGCATAACCCACTTCAAGAGCTGCTAACGCTGCTGCTACACTGGCAATGTCCGGATCATCTACAGTAGCAATCCAGTGAGCGTAGAAAGTGCTACCTGACGCAGTCGACCAATCTTCCTTAAATTCTCTGACACCATTACTGTTGTAATACTGTTGGCCCTCTCCGTCAGTGTCTGCGTAGTAACCTTGGAAAGAATATCCATATTTTTCAGGACGGTTAATGCCCAGTGGAAGTTTGCCGCCGTAAATAACCGCTACGATTGCCGTACCGCCTGACCCACTCTGAGGATCCAGCGTAATACTGTAGGTATTCGCCGTAAAGCGGGCGTAGAGAATCAAATCCCCGACGGAGTTAACTGCAACACTGGTGAGCTTTGAGCTCGGCAAGAATTGCGGGTCGGTAAACCACCCATTAAAGATATAACCGTCCTTTGGACTAGGTGTGCTTAGGCTAAACGTCGCCGTTTCAACGTTATAGTTGTTGGGTACGCTGCCCGGCATGTCCGCGAGTGCTCCACCGTCCATATAGATGATGTTGTAAGGTACAATCTCCCACTTTGCGAAGAGTTTCGTTGGTGCCTTTACGGTGTCAGAATCAAAGTTCCACTCATTTTCGTAGTCCGAATCCTTGAACCATCCAGCGAAAGCATAACCGTTCCTGACCGGCTCTTCTGGTGCGGTGATACTGTTATCGCCCACCACGTTCGGGATCGACATGACCGAACTGCCACCCTGAGAATCGAACTCGATCAGAAATTTGTCTTCGTCCAGCTCGATCCACCCAGCGTAGAGAGTCAACGCATAAATTTCATCGCCGCCGAGATTACTAACTACGGGAGTATCGAAATTATACTCGTTCTCGAAATTCAAATCAGTGTACCATTTTCCGTCGAAGAGATAGCCACTGCGAGTCGGATCAGTTGTCGGTCGAGTCGCTTTTTCTCCTTCTCGGACATATTGATTGCTGATCGAGCTACCGCCCGACGTGTTGAATATCACACCGTTGCGTCCCGGCGGGAATACATTGCTAGCTGCGAAACCGATATTGTTGCCTGCGGCAAAAGCCGTATCCCAGTTAGCGCCAGTGTTAATACCATAGTTTGAGGCTCCGGTGCCATAGAAATATAATTGCTCATTATTGAGCATTGAAGCGCTAATCGCCGGTTGACCGGTTTGTTGTCCATTTTGGTTATTGAATATGATTCCGCCTACGGCAGCTCGAGGCATTACAATCTTGTACCAATGGGTATCGACGCCATTGTATTTCATTCTCGTCATCGTGCCGCCTGGCCATCCGCCAAACAGCTCTGGGTTAAAAGTGTAAACCCTTATTCCGAGACTGTTATTACTCCATGCTTGGAAATCCGAATTACGGTTGATGGATAAATACACGTTGACGTGTGTTGGCTCTTCGACCGGCGGGGCTACCACTTCTTCAGACTCGACCCAATTGTAAGTAAATTCTCTTGTGATCCAATCCCCTCCGACTACCTGACCTACCAACGTGACAGTGATGGGACCATTGTAGTTAGCGTCTACGATGATGATCTCGTCATCGTCAAATTCCACAGCGTCTCCGTTGTTAATGGCGTACATGGCATTGGTCACATTGACCGCCGACATTCTGAGCTGAAGCTGATTGCTGGTAAAGTTGTTCCCTGCAATCACATCGTCATTGCTCGGCAAAGCAGCTAGAATGGCAGATGTTGCTTCGTCCCTGTCCATTAGAACCACAAGGCCAGGGTTCGTGTTAGTGTCGATGTTGTTTATGTTTGCAGAATTACCAGGTATGATCCCACTGATCCTGCCGTTTGATACTGTAAAGACATTAGTCTGATCTAGTGCGTTAACATAATATCCATCCTTTAAGAAGTTCACTGGCACACTGCCCAGAACGCGGTCGGTTGTGCTGGTGTTAAGTAGCACCGCACCGCCCCCGTCCTCGATTGTGCCGCGCTCGATCATAATTGCATTGTTACCGAGACTTACCAAATTCTCGTCCCGTCCCGCCATAGCGTTATGGAACTTATTAATGGTCACGACTTCGGGATGGCTCCACTGGGGCCGGTTATTGTCCACGTTGTCTGCGGTCCTTACGCTGATTACCTGGTTCCCGGCGGCATTGATATTACGGGCAAAGAAAAGAGGTGAAGCATCCTTGCGAGCGGCAATCATGGCCCAGCCCTGTCTGATCTGCTTCGGGCTGAATCCCAAGGACTCTCCTTCATTATTGTACGTGTCATGGGATTCTACCCAAGGTACCAATTGGTCCGCCTTCAACCCCTCGGCGGCGTAATCAGTCCATTTGTCGAGACGACCGATATCCCCTACCTCGAGGACGCCACGTACATGATGCCCATACATAGAAGCCGTTAGGTCAATATACTTGGCATAGCCGGCTACCCTGTCGTTGTTAGGGTCTCCTCCTTGTAGTACCTCTCCATACTGGAAGTTCACTTTGCCCTTCTCTTCAAAGTAGGCTTTCGCAGCGCCTGTCACATTTTTCACATAATCGCTTTTGAACTCCCCATTAGGATATCTATTATTCGTTTCACCAGCAGAAATACTCGCAGGGGAAGGCACGTCGTCGTCAAGCTCAATATGCTTGATGGCATCATAACGGAAGCCACTCGCGCCAGCGTCGATCATGTCCTTTAAGTACGCGATGATAGATTCTTGAACAAACGAGCTGTGCGTGTCCAGATCCCTAAGTCCAGAAATCATTTCTGGTTGAGTCAGAAGAAAACGGTCATTATAACCTACATTGCCGCTCACATCATGGAAATGAGTGTTATTATTCCACGGGGCATGCGAAGTACTTGTACTGCCCATGTGGTTAGGTACAACGTCTACGATAACCTTAATACCTAGTTTTTCAGCGGCGGAGGTCAGGCTGACAAAGGCGTCTCTATCGCCGTATCTATTGTCCTCGCCTCCAGCGACCATATTTCTAGGTTGGTAGGCAGCATACCATTGGGCTCCAGAACCAACGCCCATAATAGGCGAAGTCTGTATCGCCGTGTATCCAGCGTCAGCGATGGCTTGTAGGTTCTGCTCTATGACGTTTAAATTCCAGTCAAAAGCATGCAGGATAACCCCATCACGAATACGTTCTGGGGTGGAGGATGTAGCAGTTACTGACGCATCCGTTAAAGATTCAGCCTGGATACTCGGCGCGGTAAAGACGACCGAGGATATCAGTACCAGAGTGAGAAGCAGACTTAGGAAACGTTTTCGGTTCAGTTGATTTGTTTGTTTCATGGTAATGTTTACTCTCCTTTTTAATAAGATGATAATGATAAAATAGAGATGAGTTGCAAAGGTAGCTTCACAGAAAACAATTTCACAAAAAATTTAGACTGTTACTTAAATACTATGCTTTGTACATCACCACTTTCGTAAAAACAACCATATGTAACCGCATACAAATGGAGCTATTTTATAACTTCTGTATTATCGTGATGCTCCCAATTCTTCACCGACAATGACATACAATCTGTGGTGAATATATTTGCTCCTTAAATATACCACTGCTAAATTTATTCCAAGTTAGAGATCGATTGCGAATGTAGAAGATTATTATGCAAAAAAATTTAATGTTCCGAAAATTATCTATCTTATTTTCATTCGAATGCCTAACTCAACTCGTGCTTATGTATGTTCTTAATCGTTTATTTGTTAACCGATTGAACGTAATAACAATCATTTTGGTAATGGTTCATTAGTCTGTTCGCAATTAATCGAATTCTCGTTTTAGCGTAAGCGTAAAATAATCCCCACCTAACAATTAGATGGGGACTCAGATAATCTATTTTATGTATAAGCGGCAAATCAGAGAAACTGTCTTAGACCATGAAAACAAGCGCAAGCGCTTCAGCATCTTAAAGATCCGGAAGCTACTATAATCATGTTATATATTGTATTATAAAGAGTATCACCAAAAGAAAGCCCATGAATGAATAAACTGTACCCCTTGTAAAGGACATTTATAAAAAAATCTAGGCAACTTGAAGGAGATGCTGTCTGTATTTTGCAGGCGGCATCTTCTTTAGGTTCCATTGCCCTCGATAATGATTGTAGTAGGTCATATAACTCTTAATTTCCCTTTTTACTTCTTCTAATGTTTCGCATGTGGGTTGGTATAATGGAATCCTTGATCCGAATGGATAAAGGCATCTGCTGCTAAATGGCGATGTTTCTTCAATTTATGGAGCGTGTTGAGTGCGATCTCCATACTTAATGAAGAAGATGCTTCATACGCTAGAATTTCATTTGTTTCAGCGTCTTTAACGGTAGATAAGTAAGCACGTTTCCCGCCTTTATATGTTAAATAGGTGATATCAGTTAATAATACTTTGCCTGCTACACCTTGTTTAAAGTGACGTTGTAATTCGTTCTGGCACGTACGATGTTCTTTCGTTGCTTTTTCCATACGACGTGCTGGATTTGCTTTTCGAATGGGACAGATAATCTCAAACTTCTTCATGATACGACGAATACGTTTCAAGTTGTACGTAATATCGTATTGATTTTGAAGCGTCATTTTAATTTGGCGCGCTCCTTTTTTTCGTCCACGGAAACGACACGCCTTTATTATGATTTCCTTTACGATCTCATCCGCTTCAGCTTTAGCTACACGCTTTTGTACTGACTGTAAGCCTTCTATGCCTGCTTCTCGATACGAAGCACGCCAACGCTTTCCAGAAGAACGAATACGTTCTAAACCAATTAATTCAACATCAAAGCCCGCTTTTTTAAAAATTTCTCGTGGCAATTTACCTTGTTCATTTTCTGCAATGAAATGGCGCTTAAATTCATCTGTGTATGTTATTGCTTTTTCACTAACAGCGGTTACGTTTGGATTTCGTTTTAGCTGTTCCTGTTCTTTTTTAGTCAGTAATCTTTTCGTCATAATTTTTATGCTCCAACATCTTTTTTTTCATTATAAAAAAATACCCTATGAGATGGATTTTTTTCAAAGTGTTCATCTTATAGGGTACATTTTAGAATTCGTGTAAAGAGAGGTTATTACACTACCATGATTACAGAAAAATTCAATAGGAGCCTTTCATCTCTGCTACTTCCACTTAGCTTGTCAATTAATCCGGTAAAGACATTGCTACCCCGTTACTTGGTGTAACTCTTGAATAAAATTTTATTTTTTACTTGTTCTTATGCGTCTATAATTTCTTGTTCAATATATCCAACTGTAGCTTTATTGCTCTAATCAAATGATCATGATACCAACCCCATGTTCGGTTGTATATCATACCAAGTCTTCTAACCCCGATCCATAATGCCCAGAGGTCAATTTCTATTTGATCATCATATGATAGTTGTCTCACTTTGTTATATCCTTTTGCTAAAGATGGATAACCTATATAACTCTGTCCATCATGCAATTTATAATGACCAAGATCATATAGCGGACTATTTCCTTGAATCTCTCCAAAATCAATAATCCCCGTAAATTTCCCTTGGTGAGCGAATATATGTGAATCATCAAAATCCCCATGGATCAGATGCGATTGGTGACGTAACATTAATATTCTTCCGTTCTCCAATATGCTTATGATTGATGATATAACATCTTTAAGAAGAACATTCTCTGATAATACTAATAAATCTGCATCTAAATGATCATATATATGATCTTGTAATAATAGTTTCTCCCCTTGTAGAACATGTTCATGCTGATTGCTACTTCTTGCGATCCAACCATAACCTTCAACTGGCACTTGATTGATAACCGCAAGTTGCTGTCCTGCATGATAAAGTATATTTTCATATTGTTCGATTGAAGGGCAATCCTCTATATTGGAACCTAAAATTTCTTTTACTATCATAATGGACATACCTATCACTTCATGATCATGTTCATAGTACATAACTTCTGGAACTTGAACATTGCGTTGTCCTAGTAAATTATGTACATGTACTTCTACAGCAAAACTCATATCTTGTTCTGGCAAAATACGAAGATATAGGATTTCGTCATCCAATTCAATACGATACACATAAGTGGATACACCACTTAATACTCTTTCAATTTTGAATTCGCTGGTATGAAGATGTTCACTTACTATACTTATTATTACGTCAATGTGTGGAGCTTCTTTTTTAATCAAAAAATTTATTCCTCTCTCTTATAAAATTATATTAAAAAAAGTTTAGCGTATATGGTATGTGGTAATATCTTACTATACATAAAAATCGATAAAATAATAATATTGGTCTCAGGTACTTTTTATATTTCTTTATGACGCTCTACTATAACGTATGTAAAGCCTACTATAACGTATGTAAAGCAAATTTTTCGAGAAGTATATCTCTCATTCCTAGGAGGAAATTATGAAAATTGCAATTGCTGGTGGTAATGGTTTTGTTGGAAAAGCACTTCGAACTCATCTTCTAGATCAGCAACATGAGGTATTTATACTCTCGCGCAATGCACAACCATCTACTCCTATGGAAGGGGTCATTTATGTCAGTTGGCTTAATAACGGAGATCAACCAGAGCTACAATTAGAAGGTATCAACGCAATCATTAACCTTGCAGGAGAGTCGCTCAATAGCGGTCGATGGTCAGCTGCAAGAAAAAGAAGTATCTTAGATAGCCGTCTCTCTGCAACGAAGGAAATTAAGCGAATCATTGCAGCATTACAACATAAACCGAGTGTTTTACTTAATGCTAGTGCTGTAGGCTATTATGGCACTTCTCTTGAGGAAACTTTCACAGAACAACATCGCATGCAACCATCAGATTTCCTATCTGACACTGTCTATCAATGGGAACAGGAAGCATTGAATAGCGGAATACGAACTGTATTGATGCGCTTTGGCGTCATTCTAGGTGAACACGAAGGAGCACTACCTCGAATGGTGTTACCATATAAATTATACGGTGGGGGTACTATTGGAAGTGGCCAGCAGATGTTATCTTGGATTCATATTGATGATGTTGTGCGTGCAGCGCTTTATTGTATAACCACCCCTTCACTAACCGGTCCCGTTAATTTCACGGCTCCGAATCCTGTAAATATGAAGGCATTCGGACAAATGATTGGGAACGTACTACATAGACCACATTGGATGCCTGTGCCTGCATTTATGCTAAAGCTTCTGTTAGGAGAAATGAGTGTGCTTATCTTAGAAGGTCAAACGGTTCTGCCTCGTCAATTATTAGAGCATGGCTTTATATTCTCATATCCAACACTGGATAATGCACTTCAAGAGATTTTAACGTCATAGTATATCCACTAGTACACACACCAGGTTAGATTTCTACAATCTTCATTAAATACTGATTAATAAATAACAGCCGTGCTACCAATATCGTGTAGCACGGCTGTCTAATAATATCTATATGCTAATCCTTAACCTGAAATAAGTTCTTCCTACCTAGTGTCATTTGTTCAATTAGCTCTTTATGTTTCGTAGTAAATTCCACCTCATTAATACACATTCTATAGGAGATAATTAAATAAATTGATAATTATTATTATATTCGTCCTTATAGGAAGTGAATGGAACGAGACGTTCGTTGACATAATAGGACTACACGTGTAGTATATAAATTACAGGCCTACGATTGTGATCCTATTACATGTAACAGGAGGTTTTAAGTATAATAAAATTACCACAAATCACAGATGCAGAATTAGAAGTTATGAAAATCCTCTGGGTGATGGAGGAATGTCCATCCAGTGAAATTGTTAAACAACTAACAGAAACAATGGACTGGAGTCCGAAGACGATTCGTACGCTGCTTAACCGCCTGGTGCAGAAAGAAGCGGTTGGAATCAACAAAGACGAATCGCGAAGAGCCCAAATGTTTTATCCATTGGTATTAGAAACTGAATATTTGCAAAGTGAAACAAAAACTTTTCTGCAAAAATTGTTCGGTGGAGCCATTAAACCTATGCTTGCGAACTTCCTGCAGGAGAAAAAACTGACGGAACAGGAAATCAATGAGCTGAAACAATTATTCGATGATAACAAGAACGATGATAACAAGAACGATAATAAGAAATCGAATACAGGCATATAGCCATGACATATGTTCAGATGTATATGCAGGTTTTTTTCGACTGGGTGATTCGGGCTTCGCTGATGGCAAGTGTGCTGGTTGTTCTTATTGTCATGATCAAATGGATGCTCAGAAACAAGTTGCAGCCGAAGTGGCATTATCTCCTATGGCTGCCTGTTGTCATCCGGCTCATATTACCTTGGGCACCAGAGAGCTCGTTCAGCGTGTATAATCTATTGCCAATTAAGCAGCAGTTGTCTAATGAGTTCCTTTTTGCATCGCTCGATGATATTTCTAATCTTTATGAACGAAGAAGTCAGTTGGAGAAAAACGTGGATTCTCCGAGCGAACGGACACTCAAAGGTCCATCCGACGTCACGGTTCATTCCGCTACGAACAATTCTGAGAAACAAGTCCATGCAAAGCAATCGATTGTGGATCTATTATCCATAATAACGCTGCGAGACATCCTTTTGTATGGTTGGTTGCTAGGGGTCACAGTCTTGAGTCTTGTCACCCTTATAGCCAATATCAACGTGTATAGACGAATTAAAAAACAACCCAATGTAACCAATTCGGTGGTATTACAAGTATTCGAGCAATGTAAGAGCCAGATGTCGGTCAAACAACCGATTCCTCTGACCCTAACAGATGCAGTGCCGAGTCCTGCGGTTTATGGGTTTATGAAACCAAGGATTTTATTATCCAGTTCGTTGATTCATTCGATGGATGCCGATCAATTCCGTTATATTTTCAATCATGAGCTGGCACATATCAAGCGCAGGGATGTTGCGATAAATTGGCTCATGCATGTTCTGGTTATTTTACATTGGTTTAACCCGATTATGTGGGTTGTCTACGCACGAATGCGGGCCGATCAAGAGGTAGCCTGTGATGCATCAGCCTTGTCCTATATCCATGCTGAACACAAAGCAGCATACGGCCAAACGATCATTAATTTATTGGAGCATTATGCAGCAGCCCGGAGTTATCCAGGTTTGGTCGGATTATCGGGCAATTACAAGCATCTCAAGAGGAGAATACTCATGATTAAAGATTTCAAGAAAAATTCTATTCGCTTATCTGTATTAGGATTAGTAACACTATTAACTGTCTGCTCATTCTCATTAGTAAATGCTCAAGGAACGCCAACCCAATTAAAAGAAACAGTGGAAGTGGTAAAGCTATCATTGCCTGGAGGTGGCCAAAGCCTAGCAGTCAATACTGCAGAAGAAGCTAGTCAAGTATTGCAGAATTATTTTAACCTGACTGGATTTTCACTTATAAAAGATGAGGGAGACACTGCATCTTATGTAACCGAAGACGACAGTATACGTGTATGGGTTGGTCATAATAATAAAATAATCGGTATCAACGATATGAGGGCAGCTAAAGAATCAAGAAATAGCAATGAAATACAAAAAGAACAATGGATTTCAATAGAGCAAAGTAAAGAGATAGTAATTCAATTGGCTCAACCATTCCTGGACGTAAGTGTTCAAGAAGTACAAATCACAACAATAGAGCATAGCTATGCCAATGACTCACTTATTTTATTTGAAATTAGACCTTCTTCCGAAGGTAATCTCACCAGCGATGGCCGGTTTCTTGTAACAGTGGACCAATCCACTGGTGCAATCACAAATATTAACCCTTTTCTGTAAATGAGCTGAACGACTGGAGGCTATAAACTGCTATCGCAGGGCCGTAAGCCAACAAATGAGTAACCCGAGAACGATAGATAAAAAACCAGTGCAGTAGTCTGAACTGGTATTATCCCCTTTAAGTAGACACTCAGAAAAAACCTTGTGGTAACATAAGGAATGAGTTCATCTTGGAGGGGATTTTATTATGGCTAAAAAGGGACAACTATTTAAGCAATATACGGAAGAATTTAAGCTGGCTGCGGTGCAGGAGTACATGAAAGGATCATCCATCTATCAGAAAGTGGCTGAAAAGTTAGAGATCAGAAACTGTAGCCAATTAAAGGTGTGGGTAAGGAAATACCTGAACGGAGAGTCCTTTGACGTCCGTAAAGAAAAGATACCTAACCCTCTCACAGGACGCCCACGCACGATCTTTAGTACCGTAGAGGAAGAGCGGGATTACCTGAAAGCGCAGGTAGATTACTTAAAAAAGCGGTATCCAAATCTAGTAAGGGAGAAGTTATAGATCAGCGAGACAATTATGAAATAGTCGAAGAACTACGCTGTCTGCACGGAATTACACGCCTGTTAACCATTGCAGGAATACCTAGAGCCAACTATTACAAATGGCGATCCACACAGCCTCAGCGCGATGCCAGACGAGATCGGGATCATGAGATCAAAGAACACATGATGGCCATCCATTTTGCGCACCCTTACTTCGGATATCCGCGTATGATGACAGCCTTATGGGAGGCAGGTTACATCGTCAATCATAAGAAGGTCTCGCGGCTTATGAAGGACCTATCCATTCAATCGGTGATTCGAAGGAAGCGAATAAGATCTAATTACACGCCATCCGTCGTGTATCCGAACCGTCTAAAACGTAAATTTCATGCCACAGCACCTCAACAAAAAATGGTCACTGACATTACCTATATTTCCGACGGTACGAACTTTCATTATCTCTCTGTCATTCAAGATCTATTCAATAATGAGAAACAGTGGACAAGAAAAAGAGACGTTTCGGAAGCGGTGATCCATTCGATCAAGGCTTCCAATATACGTCTCAGGCATACAACACGCGATTAGAAGCATTTGACGTTAAAGGCAGCCACTCTCGCAAAGCAACCTGCCTGGATAACGCGTGCATCGAATCCTTTTTTCGCATCTCAAGACAGAGAAGTTGTATCTTAAACAGTGTAAATCAGGAACGGAAATTCAGCAAGCTGTGGAAGAATATATCTACTTTTATAACTACCAGCGCTTCCAAGCCAGATTGAAACAGCGCGCACCGATTGAATATCGATGCGCGCTGGCAGCTTAGCTTTTTTTCGACTGTCTACTTGACAGGGGTATGACCAAACATCAGACTGTCGCACTGGTTTTTTCATAAGTTGTTCCTATCCAATTTCAACTTCAAATCTCTAGTCCAGTCGGTGAATCCAATTTTCAATAGTTTCTCTGCTGCTTCTCCTGGGCTTATTATAAAACCATCTCTCACCCAAAAACTTAAATAGCCTATCGTGCCATAGCTTGCAAAGATGGCATAATCTTGATCACCGAAAACTTTTAATAAATGCTTTGCTAACTGATTAGATAATTGTCTTATTTGAACCGCATCATCAAATTCAATTTCATAAAATGAACGATATTTAAACACATGTTCACATAAAAAGTAAGGAGTAATTGGCTGTTCTCTCACGAAAGATTCCTGTGTGTAAAACGATAAAAACCGCTCATTAAGCGTCTTTCTTACACCCTCTATAAGTTCATACTTATCAGTAAAATGCAAATAGAAAGTCGACCGAGAAATCTGCGCTTTTTGCACAATTTCTTTGACAGATAGATTTTGAAAACTTTTGTCACTTATTAACTGTAAAAATGCTTCTATGATAGATTCTTTTGCAGTCCTCAATTGTGACACTCCTCTGGACATTTCCATTTAAGTTGTCTCGTAACACCCTATATGAAAGCGTTTATAATTAATTCTATTAAGTTAAGTTAATGCTTCCGATGTAACTTTTTAGTTACAAGTAGCATATCAGGAAGTTAACAAAAAGTTTAAGTACATGCTTCCGATGCAACTTTTGGATTACAAGGAGCATATCAGGAAGTTAACAACAAGTTTTAGGAGGTTGGAAAATGACAAATCAAGTGTATGTAATTACAGGTGGATCAGGTGGAATGGGTAAAGCAACAGCTGAATTAGTTGGTAAGAAAGGGACTGTCCTCTTAGCAGACGTTTCGGAAGAACGTTTAATTCAAACAAAAGAAGAACTAGCTACAATAGGGATTACAGATGTATATTACCAAACAGTTGATATAACTTCAAAGGAAAACGTTACGGCTTTAGCCAAAAAAGCTGCCGAATTAGGTGCATTAAAAGGATTAGTCCACACAGCTGGCCTATCTCCTACAATGGCCGATTCAAAACGAATTACAGAAGTTAATCTAGTTGGTACAGGCATTGTACTAGAAGCATTTCTTCCTCTTGCTACTGCTGGAACTGCTGTCGTATGTGTCTCTTCAATGAGTGCTTATATGGCTCCTCGTCAAGGTCCTTATATCGAAGTATTAAAACAACCATTAGCTGAAAATGTTGTAGATGCAATGGAACAATTTGCTCAAGGAAACTCAGGCGCAGCATATAGCTTATCTAAACTAGGTGTACAATTAATCGTTGAAGACCAAGCATGGGTATGGGGAGAAAGAGGAGCTCGTATTACGTCACTATCTCCCGGTACAATTAACACACCAATGGGTCGCCAAGAAGCCGCCAAGCAAAAAGAAATGAAAACAATGCTGGATATTACACCGTTGCGCCGTGAAGGAGAATCTTCTGAGATTGCAACGGCTTTAGAATTTTTACTAAGCGATGCAGCGTCTTATATTACAGGTATTGACTTACTTGTTGATGGAGGTACTGTTGCAAACCTTGCAAAAGTTAAATCAGCTCAAAATAAATAAACATATAATGACGGTAAACTAATCTATTAAATTATAAAATGATAAGAGCCTCTGTTACAATGAATATGTAACAGAGGCTCTTATCATTTTATTTATAGTCTGGAGGTTAAATATGCTTTTACATAAAGGCGAAATCTTATTTCGGCAAGGCGATTCTGGATCACTATTTCATCTTAAAAGTGGTTTATTAAAGATTGTTAGAATTCATCCCGATGGCACTCAAATATTAGTCAATATTATAGTACCTGATGAAACCATTCCGCATCATTCTCTAATTAGCGCTAACCCTTGTTATGGTACAGCTATCGCTCTCAATACATGTGAAGTCGATATAATTCCAGCGGCGCAGTGGTATGAGGAACTCGCCAATAACGCTGAGAAATGTCTAGCTATTGCGACGCAGCTACAGGATAAACTACGGATGATGCAACAACGGATTGATCAATTAACCCAAGTCACACCAGCTGAGAAGCTATTCAAACTTCAAGCTTGGTTCCATTCCTACATTGCACCTGATACGATTACGGATGTATTAACACAAGACGAGATTGGACAATTCATCGGACTTCGTCGTGAAACGATCAATCGACTGCTTCGAAATCAAGTTAAAATGACAAAGCCAACGTAATTTTACTATATTCTACTCTACAACTGTACTCGAATGATTATCTATTACGACTTTCATTCGACAATATTCGAATGATCATGTGTTGGAACTAATAAACTCCGATGTTCGTATGTTCATCTATTTCAGTTTACAAGTTACCCGCTGGTCCGAAAAATTCATAATGAATATCTGCAGGGGCAACTCCCCATTGCTCTAATAAACTATTTACTTTACTCATAAATGGTACAGGTCCACAGAAGTAGAAGTGTGTATCTTTAGTTGCTACGATTTTTTGAAGCCAAGCTAGATCAATATAACCTTCGTGAGTAAAAGCTTCTGTCTGCTTATCTTGATCTGTTGGTTTTTCATAACACCATTGAACAGATGCATTAGGAGATTTACTCGCTATTAGTTCGATTTCATTACGTAACGCATGAACGTCTCCATTACGAGCAGCATGAATAAATTTCACCTGACGATTCGGATCGGTAGCCGTTAAGCTACTAAACATACTAACTAACGGTGTTAACCCTACACCGCCACTAATAAAGACAACTGGACGCTCATCTGCTATATTCAAAGTGAATTCACCAGCAGGTGCGGATAACATTAACTCATCACCTTCATTAACTTGCTCATGTAAATACACCGAAACTTTACCGGCAGGCTTCTCTTCGTATGCATCCTCACGTTTAACGGAAATACGGTAGTAAGGTTTCCCGGGAGTATTAGATAGACTGTATTGACGAATATGCGTGTTCTTTTCGCCTGGTATATTATCTATTTTCACACTTACATATTGACCTGCTTCAAATGTAGCAATAACTTCTCCATCTGATGGAACCAAATAGAATGATGTGATAACATCACTTTCTTTAACCTTCTTATCGACCTTGAAGGCTTTAAACCCTTCCCATCCACCTCGTTGTTGCTCAGTTTGAGCATACATTTCAGCTTCGATAGAGATAAATACATCTGCAATTACACCATAAGCATCTGCCCATGCCCCAATGATTTCATCGGTTGCAGCATCTCCTAAAACTTCTTTTATAGCAGCAAGAAGATTTTCTCCGACAATTGGGTAATGCTCTGGACGAATACCAAGACTACGATGTTTGTGCGCAATCTGTTTCACAACCGGTAAAATAGCTTCCAATTGATCAATATATTTTGCAGCCGCTAATACGGCGTTGGCCAGAGCATTTTGTTGTCTCCCTTGGCTTTGATTCGCATGATTAAAAATATTAAGCAATTCTGGATTGTTTTCGAACAACCGTTGATAAAACCTTTTTGTAATCGTCGTTCCGTGAACTTCCAGTACTGGCACTGTGGATTTGATGACTTCTATTGTATGGTTACTTAGCATATTAGTATCCTCGCTTTCATTATATGAAATTGATACTAGTATATCGTGACGATGGACCTGACTTTGTGATTGCAATCACATAAAAAGAAAACAATATGTGACAACAAAAAGGCAAGATCAGAACAAGTTATGCCTATGAAGCTATCCTATGTATTACATAATTTGAAGTCTCCATCTCACTTATTATGAACTACGTTGAAAATCTTATTCGCTATATGTAATTACGACATCATCTTTCCATCCATAATGCCCAGAGATCGATTTCTATTCGATCATTATGCGATATTGGTCTCACTTTGTTATATCTGTTTGCTAAAGATGGAACCCAAATGCAACCTTTAATAATCACACTACGTCTAACTACTGACATAAAATTACATAAAATAATTAGGAAGCGGTGAAAAGATTGAGTACTGAAAAGGAGACTGCTCAAGATGCTACTTCAAGGACTTTAACTCATATCAATAAAAAGAAACGAAAAAAAATCATATTATATACAAGCTTAGTAGTCTTTTGTATCGCAGTAATATGCGGGCTAACATTCAAAAATCAAATTGCCTTTTATTTATTTAAAACAGTTTACTCCAAGGATATCAATAAAGCATTCGATGAGGCTTATGTCCCTATCGATAATGTAGATCCACCAATAGTTATTAAAGATAAAGAACCATTCTCCTTATTATTACTGGGAGTAGATCAAAGAGAGCAGGAATCTGCACGATCAGATGCTATCATTTATGCTGTCGTTCGACCAAAGGATAGCAAATTACTACTCATATCCATCCCAAGAGATACTTATGTAGATATTGTAGGGAAGAATTACAAGGATAAAGTAAATGCTGCTTTCGCCTATGGCGGTGCGAAAATGAGCATCGAAACAATCGGAAATTTTTTAGGGAGTCCTGCCCATTACTACGCAACCATTAACTTTCATGGACTGATAGATGTGGTAGACACGATCGGAGGAGTAAAGCTTCCTATTACAAAAGATATCGTTAATAAACATAGGGATCACGAGAAATTCACAATTGAAGCAAATAAGCCTGAATACTATGGCAGGGATGCTCTCAACTATGTTCGCTATCGTGAAGATTCTGACTTCAAGCGAACGGAAAGACAACGAATTTTTATTGGTGCAATGATTAAGGAAATGATGACTATAGGAAATTTATCAAAAATAGATGACCTTATTGCAATAGGCGGACAAAATTTCACAACAAATATGAAGGCAGAAGATATAACAGATTGGGCTGAAGCTCTAGTAAAGTCCGCTCCTGAAATATCTAACTACATGATTGATGGCTATGATGAAAGGATCAACGGAATATACTATTATATGCCAAGAGATAGTAGTTTAGAGGCACTACAATTAGCTATTAAATCATGGTTAGATCCTAATTCAGAAGTAATAGATTTAGAGATTCCTACGGCATCGTAGTTAATATTATATTGAATTAAAATGAGCTAATCTTCATTTACTTGAAGATTAGCTCATTTTTTCGTAATACTTGTTCCATTTACAATGCAATAGCTTCTAATCCTTGTAGTAATGACACTCCTATCGTAAAATAGGGAATAATTACAAAATTTTTCACGGAGTGAGGGAATTAAGCTATGGAGGGAAACCTGCTTCTTATTGAAGATGATCCTGCAATCAGCACAATGGTAGCAGATTACTTGACCAAAGAGGGCTACACAACCACTATTGTTGATAACGGTGAACAAGCTCTCAAACAATTCCAATCTAGTAGCTATGATCTAGTGTTGCTTGATTTAATGCTCCCTAAGCTTAGTGGCTTAGAAGTTTTGCAGCTCATTCGAGGAGAAAGCCGTGTTCCGATTCTTATTCTTTCTGCGAAAGACAACGAAGTCGAAAAAGCGCTTGGTTTACGCTTCGGTGCTGATGATTATATAACGAAGCCATTTTCACTTCTTGAATTGGCAGCTCGTGTTCAGGCTTCCATTCGTAGAGCGACACAGTATTCCAATGTGAAATCTGATCAGGAACCAATCTCACAGCTGCTTTCGGCTGGTGAATTATCGATAGATCCCGATAACTTTAAGGTGTTGAAGCGAAATCAAGAAATTAAACTTACGGCAACTGAATTTCAAATTTTAAAGCTATTTATTCAGAATCCCACGAGAGTCTATACGAAGGCTTTACTGTTCCAACTTATCTGGAACGAAGACTATTATCGTGATGATAATGTCATTAACGTGCACATGAGACGTTTACGAGAGAAAATTGAAGATGATCCATCCAATCCACGTTATATTACTACACTGTGGGGAATTGGTTACCGACTGGGAGAGATATAAGTGAACGCGTTCTGGTGGATTTGGATAATTCCTATTGTCGGACTTTTATTTTTGTATGTTCGTGAGCGTATGACGAACCAATCAACTCGAAAAGAGCTAACGTACATAAGTAATAAGCTAGAACAATTTATGGGGAGTAATAACTCTCATATTCAAGAACGTCTCCTTATCGTGACTGGTGATCGTCAGTTAAGAGAATTGCTTCAAGCGATCAACGCACTACTTGAACACTCCACTCAGTTAGCAGCTGATTACACAAGGACGGATCAGGCTATGCGGAAGATGCTAGCTAATGTATCCCATGATTTGAAGACACCTCTCACTGTTATTATGGGCTATGCCGAAATGCTTACACGTAATGCAGACTTACCACAGGATGAACGACAAAGAATGCTCGATCAAGTATATAACAAGACTGTCGAAGTGCATGAACTAATCAATGCATTCTTTGATCTAACGAGGCTCGAGGCTGAAGACTTTGATCTCCCATTGTCTGTTATCGATGCGTGTGAAGTATGCCGTCATCGCATTCTTGCCTATTACGATCTCCTTTCAGATCGAGACTTTCAAGTCGATATCAATCTCCCCGAAGAAGCCGTATTGGCATATGCGAATGAAGAGGCTTTATCCAGAATTCTCGATAATCTGCTTTCAAACGCTGTTCGCTATGGCTCGGATGGTAACTACCTTGGATTATCGCTTACACAGTTAGAAGATCAGATACTGATTGTAGTATCAGACCGAGGACGTGGAATACCCAAGGCAGATCTGATTAGAGTTTTTGAGAGAATGTATACAATGGAAGACTCGAGAAATCGTAATATGCAAGGAAGTGGACTTGGACTAGCAATCGCCAAAAGGCTCACTGATCGATTAGGCGGACGCATCGATCTTGAGAGTGTCCCAAGTTTACATACTAGCTTCACGATAACACTTCCAGCTTTGACAAATAAAAACCTTCAAGAAAGTAAGAAATAAGTAAGGTTTACGATATAAATAAGTGAGATTTCCACGATATGATTACATCATGATCAAATCACGGGGAGTGAACACAATGACAGATATTATTCGAACACGTTTACTTAGCAAAAATTACGATAAGGCAGACGTCTTGACTAGCGTCAATATGACTGTTAAACGCGGTGAAATTTATGGTTTTCTTGGACCTAATGGTGCTGGGAAATCGACATTAATGAAAATACTACTTGGACTAGTCCAACCATCTAGTGGTGAAATCGAACTATTCGAGAACCGATTAAACTTCGATTCAAGAGATCATCTGAAACGAGTTGGTCACTTGATAGAAATACCAGCGTTCTATGAAAAGTTAACTGCGTTGCAAAACTTAGAACTGCATACAGAATATATGGGTTATTATAACAAGCGAGCTATTCACGAAGCTTTAGAGCTTGTACAACTGCTTGGTGTAGAGAACAAACCTGTAAAACAATTTTCACTAGGTATGAGACAGCGACTAGGAATTGCCAGAGCAATTTCTACTCGTCCTGAACTATTACTGTTAGACGAACCTATTAACGGCTTAGATCCAGAAGGTATTCACGCCATGCGGAATTTGTTCCGTAGACTACGCGATGAATGGGGCATAACACTACTTATCTCTAGCCATGTATTGTCAGAGATTGAACAAGTGGCTGATAAAATTGGGGTTATTAATAACGGAAGATTAATTCGTGAAGTATCAATGGAGACGGTGCGTTCTTCTACGACCGATTATGTGGAAATTACAACATCTGATATCGTTTCTGCAGCATTCGTGTTGGAAGAGAAGCTGAATATTAAGAACTTCAGAAAAATTAGTGATCATGTCATTCGTATCTATGATTCGGGTATTACACAAGACGCTTTATCCAAAGGGCTCATCATGAACGATGTGCCAATTGAGTCACTGACACGCCGTCATCATACATTAGAGGAATACTTCTTCGATATGATCAAAGGAGGTGTTGATTATGCTCCATCTCATCAAGCTAGAGCTTAAAAAGGGACGTTTCAATAGCTATCTTTGGGGTTCGATGATCGCATATGGGATAATCGCTAGTTTTTTGATGCTCTTATACTTTGTTGAAGGTAAAGCACAAATAGATCCCGCATTTCAGAACTACTCTGACATGTTACAAGTAATCGATATTATGGTACGGGCGACGTTTATTATTTATGCTTCAGTTCTCTTATCCAAACTCATTATTACGGAATTTAAGGATAAGACGATGGCGCTTCTTTTTACTTATCCAATCAGCCGCAAAAAGCTCATCTTTGCTAAGCTGTCGATTGTATTCGTCTGGGTATTTGCCAATGTCATTATAGCGAACCTTATCATTGACGCTTTGTTTATCGCAATTAATTCTAGATTTGGCTATGTATCCGACACTTTAACAAGTGAGATTTTAGTTCAACATGCTATTTATGTGGTGATGCAAGCTCTCGGTGCTGCAGGTATGAGCCTACTGCCGCTTGCCTTCGGTATGCGTAAGAAATCGGTACCAGCAACTATTGTATCCTCTATCCTAATCGTGGCTGTTATATGCTCCAATAATATGGGCTTTTCCCTAAGCTCCATCATAGCTATTCCATTATCTCTGGCTGCAATTGGAATACTAATAAGTTATCTAAGCTTTAGAAATATTGATCGGGTTGATGTAAGTTAATCAGCAGATAAATAAAGGCGAATTTCCATTCAACTGTGAATGAGAATTCGCCTTTAATTTAATTAAAACGCTGGAATAGCCGTCTCATCATAATTTTTTTCTAAAAACTCACGTACTTCCGGGCTGGTCATCGCTTCAGCTAGCTTCTTAATTGGCTCGGAGTCAACATTATCTTTGCGCGCGACTAATGTAATTGCAAAATTATTTTCGATGCCCTCAGTAAGCAGAGCATCACTTTTTGGAGTTAATCCAAGTGGTTTAGCATAAGCAGGTGTCATTACAACAGCATCTGCATCGTCGTACATTCTTGCTAACATTAACAAATCAATTTCTTCGAATTTATAATTTTTCGGGTTGTCGATAATATCAGCTTGCGTATAGTATGTACCCGTTTTTTCTTGTAACTTGATGACATCATGTTGAGCTAACAATGCTAGAGAACGATCAACATTAGAGATATCATTGGCGATAGCAATGACAGCACCATCAGGTAGTTCATCTATAGACTTATGTGCTTTAGAATATACACCATAATTTGCAAAGTATATTGGTGTAACCGGTGTTAGCTCAGTATCTTTGTTTCTATTGAACTCTTCCATGTAAGGCACGTGTTGAAAGAAATTCGCATCTACTTCTTTTGCTGCAAGAGCCGTATTAGGTTGAACATTATCACTTAATACAACAACTTCTAGCTTAATTCCTTGCTCCGCTAATTGAGGTTTTACAAGATCAAGAATTTCGGTCATTGGAGCAATTAATGAAGCTACTTTCAATGTTACTTCTTCATTACCTGGCTCATTTCCACTAGTATTTGGCTCATTAGCATTATTCGCTTGACCACAACCAGCTACAATAAATGTAAATAAAGTAAGTACTAAAATCAGTTTTTTCATGTTGTTTCTCTCCTTAAAACTTTTTGTGTACTTGCAAAAACTACTTCTTCGATAACAAAAAGTTACTTCGGAAGCATAAACCTAACTTTTTGTGTACTTGCAAAAACTACTTCTTCGATAACAAAAAGTTACTTCGGAAGCTTATACTATCTTTTATCTATTATTCTTGATACAGTTGTCCCAATAAATTGAATGAGCTGTACCAGTATAACCATAATGATAATCATATACATCATCAAATCTGTCATAAACTGTTGATAACCGTACCTGATCGCAAAGTCTCCGATACCACCGCCACCAACTACACCCATAATTGTCGAATATGAAATAAAACTTATAATTGAAGTCGTTAATCCAAGCACCAGTCCAGAACGTGCTTCAACGTAAAGAAACTTAAAAACAACTTGCTTAACAGATGCCCCCATTGAAATTGCCGCATCCATTACACCCTTAGGTACGTCCAATAGAGATTGCTCGACTAACCTCGAATAATGGGCAATTGCGATAATCGCTAATGGAACAGTTGCTGCCGCAGTACCAATGGCAGTGCCAATAACTATTCGTGTAAATGGTATTAGAAACACGACTAATAATAAAAACGGGAACGAACGTATCGTATTTACTAATAAATTCAGCAGTTGGAAGCTAAATTGATTTTCAAGTAGTTGCCCTTTCCTGCAAAGGAACAGAAACGTCCCTACTGGGAGCCCAATTAGAATTGCAGCTAGAATAGAAACACCAACCATTACAAAGGTTTCTCCGATAGCCTTTATTATTTCAGCTTGATATTGAACTAATATTTCAGGCATGATCAGTCTCACCACCCTTTATTAGTTGTTCTACAAAGCTTTGGGGGCTATGGTCTATCGTTTGAATACCTTTTGGCTGAATAGCTAAGGTATCATATATTTCTCCATCCGCCATGACAGTTACGCGATGACAAATACTTCTTATGACATCCATCTCATGGCTGACAATAACAATGGTAACACCAAGACTTTTATTGATGTTTTCTAATACAGTTAAAATCTCAGCAGTTGTATTCGGATCCAGCGAAGAGGTTGGCTCATCACATAATAAGACTTGTGGATTATTTGCTAATGCTCGTGCAATCGCAACGCGCTGCTTTTGTCCCCCACTTAACTTCGCAGGATATTGATCTATGTAATTTTCTAATCCAACAAATTGAAGGCACTCCAATACACGGCTTCTACGTTCTTTGCTCGGATAATTTGCCAATTCCAAAGCTATCGCGACATTCTCATAAACGGTATTATTCGCAACTAGATTAAAATGCTGAAAGATCATACCAATTGATTTCCTTGCTCGTCTGAGATTTGTGCTGTTCAAACTTGTTAGCTGTTCGCCATTAACTTCCACTTCACCTTGATCGGGCATTTCAAGTAGATTCATTAACCGAAGCAAAGTAGATTTCCCTGCTCCACTCGCTCCAATAACCCCATAAATTTCGCCCTTATTTATCGTTAGCGATACAGAATTGATCGCCTGAAACTGCGCAAAATTTTTACTAACATTATGTAATCTGATCATAACAAAAAACCCCTATCTACATATTTGAAGGGTGTTTACAACGTTCTAAGTATAGCTTAATATGCTCGGGTTGTCATATTAGTAAATATCTTTAGACCGCATCAAAACATTTAAATTCATAATGTCACAAAAACGTCACTTATGAAGAAAAAATCCGTCCTATATAATCAACTTTATGCTCTTAAAAGGAAGGATGTTTTTATTTTGCCTAGTAATAAAAAAGAAGGTATTATTTTTGGACTATTTATGTGTTTTGGAATGGTTTTTATTATGACCACTTATAACACAGCTTTACATGGATTTGCTGACTTTAACATTGGAAGTGCATTGATTCAATTTGTCATAACATTTGTCGTAGCTTTTGTTGTTGAGTCCTTAGTTGAACCTAAAGCACGTAAACTTGCACTATCGTTCCCGTATAATAAATCGAAGCAAATCAACATCATATTGGCGATTGCTTTTTGTATGGTTCCCTCAATGGTTCTTATTATGTCAATATACGGAATTATTCTAAAGTCGACATTGATTGGAATCGAAGGTTCCTATTTCATGGAGTATCTTAAAACAATCGGGCTAAATATTATCGTGGCACTTCCAGCACAGCTACTAATCGTTGGACCAATCTCGCGTTGGTTATTAGTTAATTTTGTTAAACCATCAACTACCCAGAAGCCGGAATTAAAGGTCATATAACAAGATATGAGCTCATCTTCTCTATGTCTAAATGCACTCTGGTGAGATCATTTTACTTTTAGCGACCATATATTCAATGCACAAAGAGTCTGTCCAACTGGACAGACTCTTTGTGCTACCAAGCCTATTCATCCATTTAGGGTACATTATGTTATTATAGTAAAAAAGTAGCTATATGGAGGGAGCATAACAATGAAGCATTCCATACTCATTGTCGAGGATGAGGAAAAAATATCAAGATTGCTAGAAATTGAGCTTGAAATGGAAGGCTATCAGGTAAAGCGCTGCCTTGATGGACTTACAGCTTCAGAAGCATTCCACAGTGCTAAATGGGATCTAGTGTTGCTAGATATTATGCTTCCTGGAATGAGTGGAATTGAATTACTAAGACGTATCCGTGCACATGATTCCGTTACGCCGGTTATTTTGCTAACAGCGAAAGACTCTGTTGAAGATAAAATATCTGGACTTGATTATGGAGCCAACGATTACATAACAAAGCCTTTTCAAATTGAAGAGCTACTAGCTCGAGTTCGCGCTTCACTTCGTTTGCGTGCGGCGATGCCGCAATTGGAACCCATTGAAGATGAATGGTTATGCGCAGCTGATCTAAAAATAAATGAAAAGACGAGAGAAGTCATTCGCGAAGACAAAGCGATTGAACTCACTCCACGCGAATATGATTTACTCGTTTATTTATTGAAAAACAAACGACAAGTACTAGAGCGTGAGCAAATTCTCGAAGCAGTCTGGGGATTTGATTATTATGGCGAAACAAATATTGTAGACGTCTATATTAGATATGTTCGTAAAAAGATCGATACTGGCCAACTCCCTGAGCTGATCCAAACTGTTCGTGGTGTCGGATATGTATTAAAGGATACGATATAAGATGAAACTAAAAAGTAAAATTCATCTTTATTCATCGCTTTTGTTCGCAGTTCTTCTTATTGTTATGAACGTATCAATATACTTTCTGTTTAATTATATGTCGCTTAATAGCGAGATCGAGCAAGCAAAAATTGAAACGACAGCTATCGCTCGTGGCTTACAGGATAATGCAACGATGCCACTGTCTGATTTGCTTCGTGCTTATGCCCCAATTGATGGAATGCTACAAATTGTCGCTCAAAATGGGGGAAGTTATCCTCCCGTTACTTCTCCATCGCAGACTGAGCTAAGCAACAAACCTGCCATGTACTATGCCCATAAAAAGTCAGAAATTGTAAAGTATGACGGGCAAAGCTACGTACTCATTTCTATGCCTGTCATTTGGTACAATGGAGAGGTTGTCAACATTCAAACGACAGAAAGCTTGCAAGATACGATTAGTACGCTACGATCACTCCGTTTTGTACTCATTGGTGTAACATTGCTTGCGCTCATTCCGGTCATTATTTCCGGTCGATTACTAGGAGAACTTATTATGAAGCCGATCCGTTCGATGACAACTACGATGCGCGACATACAACAGAGCGGTCAATTTAAGCAACTAACACTGGCAACCAATTCAAAAGACGAGCTTGTAGAGATGGGTGAAACATTCAATCGGATGATTGAATTGTTGCAAAGCAACTTTGCCAAGCAAGAAAGCTTTGTTTCGAATGCCTCGCATGAATTGCGTACTCCGCTTACCGTTATAGAAAGCTATGCTAATTTGCTAAAGAGAAAAGGATTGGAACGCCCTGATCTCTTTCTTGAGTCAATCGAAGCCATTCACTCGGAAGCGATTCGCATGCGAGAAATGACTGAACAACTTTTGTTGCTTGCCAAAAACAAAGAACAATGGAAAATGAAAAAAGAGAAACTTGACGCAGCGGAATTAACAGCAAATACAGCTGCTGCATTTCAAAATGCTTATAGTCGCGATGTCTATGTAGAAGGAGAAGCCCCTCTAGTCATCTCCTCAGATGAACAGCTGCTTAAGCAGTTATTATATATTTTTTTAGACAATGCCCGCAAATATAGCGATGAGTCGATTACGATCACATTAGGATCAACAAATAGGAATGGCTGGATTCGCATTACGGATCGTGGAATCGGCATACCGAAGCAGGAACTTAGTAAAGTATTTGACCGCTTCTATCGTATCGATCAAGCACGTAGCAGGCAAAGCGGTGGTCTAGGCCTCGGTCTATCGCTAGCCAAGCAAATTGCTGAAGCGATTGGAGCTCATATCGCAATGGATAGCTTAGAGGGTGTCGGGACAACCGTGACCATTACACTGGACACAATATAGCTAAAGTCAGTTTCGATTCTCATCAATTTCTCATTTTTATTGGATATAATAACGAAAAATACAATTTGGAGTGATAGAGATGAATCAACGATGGCGATGGATATTAGGAAGCAGTGTACTTGTAATTGCCGTCATTGTTACGACGCTAACTTGGAAGCCTTGGGCAGGTAAAGCCGAACTGTTAACTGGTGAAGCCGTAGAAGTAGCTCTATTAGCCCAATATCCTGGTATTGTAAACAGTAATGTTAAATTAGAAGATGTATATCTCATGGAGCTCCAAACCGACCAAGGACTATATACGGTGGAAGTTGGTGCGTATAGCGGAGAAGTTGTTACACTTCAGCAGCTACAGGTCTTTACGGAGGAGGATGACTCGTCTGTGGATCAGGGCAGCACAGTCGAACCTACTCCATCATCAAAGCCAACGCCTTCATCGAATCCAGCTGATCCGCCAGAGCCAACCCCTTCAAGTGTTCCGAATAGTTCTAACGGTGCTGGAACAGGACAAGGATCAAGTAATGTAGACGGCGATAAGGACAACGACTCAAAGCCTAATAAAGAGGCTGCAACGCTGCTAACCTCAGATAAAGCAGGTACACTCGCTGCTGCCCATATTAAAGGTGAAGTTGAAGATATTTCGTTAAAAACAGCCAAGGACGGAAAAAAATTTTATCTTGTAGAAATTGATGTCAATGATGGCAGAGATGCAGTCGTACAAGTGAATGCGATTTCAGGAGCAATCATGTCGGTTGTGTGGGAAAAGGACGACGATGATAGCGATGATCATGATTAATAACAGCTTCTCATCAAATTCTAATGTTTCTCTCTCCTTCTTCTCATTTTGGGGATGTAAAGTAATAACTGTACCCAATAACTATTAAAAGGAGCCAAATACAAATGAACAAACGAGTGAAAATTTTCGCCTTATCAGCAGCCGTATTGGTAGCAGGAGTAATTGGAACAAGCGCAGTATCGACTAACGTATCAGCGGATAGCAACAAAAAAATCAGTTCAGAGCGAGCACAGCAGCTCGCACTTACAGCCGTGCAAGGGAAAGTAACAAGCGTAGACCTAGAGCATGATGACGGAATAACTTACTATGATTTTGACATCGTCAAAAACAAACAGGAATACGACGTTCATATCGATGCCTACACTGGCAAAACCTTAAAGGTAAAACTAGATGACGATAAAAAAACAGTTCAACAACAAAAACAAACGAATACGAATACAACAACAAACAACACCGCTAGCAAAGAGATGATTACCGCTAAAGAAGCAGCTACAGTTGCAGCTAACCATGTCAAAGGTAAGGTGCAAAGTACGGAAAAAGACACTGATGACGGTATTCATTTGTACGAAGTCGAGCTGACAACAAACCGTGGTGAGGTTGAAGTAGATGTAGATGCTTACAGTGGAAAAATTTTATCTGTCGATTATGATGATAATGATAATGACGACGATCACGACGATGATGATGACGATGATGATCAAGACTAATAATACGGATAAAATCAGCTCAGTATCAACTCTGAGCTGGTTTTTTTACGAAATGACAATGTATTAGAATGCTTCGCATTAATGGCCGTGAAGCTAGTTTTGTCCCAGCCTCTCGTTTTATTATGGTTAAGATGTCACCATGGATTCATCTCATGATGATTATCAAAGTCAATACACCTTACTTTTTCTATTCCATAACGCTTTGAATGAATCATTATGTTCTATTAAGCAATCAAAATTCCCTTCACCCACAATAGAGCCATTCTCCACAACCATTATCTTATCAACATCTTTAATAAAATCTAATCGATGAGCAATAATGATTAATGTTTTATCCTTACATTCGTTCAAAATAGTTTCCATTATACTTTTCTCGGTGAGATTATCTAGTGCAGATACGGGTTCATCAAGTATTAACACATTTCTTTTTTGGAAAAGCACTCTGGCAAATGCCAATCGTTGTCTCTCTCCTCCCGATAATTTCATACCTTTCTCACCGATCAGAGTATCTAATTTGTCTGGCAGATTTAATATTTTCTCCTTCAAATGAACCTTTTCCAAAATACTATATATCTCTTCGTCTGAAATATCATGATCAAATACAATATTCCCTCTAATTGAAGTATCAAAAATCGGTGTATCTTGTGATAAATAGGAAATATGATCATAATAACTGTTAAGGTTAATATCATCTATATCTATCTTATCCAACAAGATAATACCTTCTGTTTTCTTTAATAATCCTACAATTAGTTTAATAATTGTGGATTTTCCACCGCCACTTAATCCAACAAAAGCGACCGATGTTCCTCGTTCAATCGAGAAAGATATATTGTTCAATGTCTTGACGCTACCATAATCAAAGGAAACATTTCTAAATTCAATATCACCTTGTAGTTCATTAACGATATGCCCACATTGTAAATTACTATCTTCTAGGGCATTAATAAAATCGTCAAACCGATCGTAAGTAACCTTATTAAGTTTATAATCCACAAATAAAATATTGAAAATTGCAATTGGGGAATAGATCTTATCAATAAACATAAACAATGCCACTACTATCCCTAGCGATATCTCGCCAGCTAGCACACTGTTAATTCCGTAAATCATAACGATGATTTTTATAGCAGTGATAAATAACTCGAAAATAGCGAAAAAAGATTCATGTATCATTTTCAGTTGAGTACTGCTTTTTATAATATTACTTGCAGTATCACTTAACTTATTGATCTCTGCATCATATCTTTTGTTGGTTCTAAAGACGACCAACTCCATAAATCCACGTATCGAATATCTAGACATATTTTCTTGTTCTTTAAGAATCGTAGATTTTATGCTGTACAAATATTTCAAAAGCATATTCGTTACAAGAAAGACCACTACATATCCAAGCGCAATGACTACCATGATTCTTATGTCATAGAAACTAATAAAAAATAAGCTAAATATAATTGTTGGCAGTAACTCGTAAAGTGTTCTGAGAAAGAAAGAATAAATAATATGATTTCCAGCAAATGCTCCATTCTCAATAACTTTTATCATTTGGCCTGTGCCAATATGTTGATATGCTTGATAATCAATTCTAGAGATTTTCGATAATGCCATAATTTTCAATCTTTCTGTTATACTATTTGATAAATGTACACTTGGGTATTCCGCAAAATAGTTAAGCGTAGCTACCCCGCCTAGCAGTAGCGCGTAACTAATAATTAAGGATGATACTTCACTAAAACTATGGATTACCAATGTCATATCGAGTATTTTCTGGAACAGCACAATACCTAAACTACTTAAAAATTGAATTGTGAATCCTAACAATATATAAGCAAATATCCACCATTTTAAGTGTATAACAATCTTTTTTAACATAATCATTACGCTCCAATCTTTCAAATGAATATAAAAAAACCAAGCAACTCATCACAATTCAACAATAAATAACCATAAAAAGATGGTCATTCATGTTAAATAGCATAAGTGCCTGGTTCTAAAAATGACTCCCGACACCGTTCAAATATCTAGTCTGTATACAATCAAAAGGACATACTATCCCCTTTGATAGCTGGCACGCGTTTTACCCAGCCCGATAACTAGTTACTTCGAACGATACGGAAATCCATCCATTTCACCTCAAATAAAAGATTATTTATATTGTATCCATGATATAGAGGCGAATCAATATAAATGTAATTAATCACTATAGCATAGAAAAAAGTTATACTATAACATTTAAATACACGAAAAAATTCAAAGTGTGGTGAATCCATTGTTTAAACTGATGTTAATTGAAGATGATGAAACTCTGTTTAAAGAGATCAAAGATAGATTTACGCAATGGTCTTATGATGTTTACGGCATTCAAGATTTTAGTGAGGTGATGGAACAATTTATAGCTATAAAACCCGATTTAGTTGTTATTGATATCCAGCTCCCAAAGTATGATGGGTTTCATTGGTGCAGAATGATTCGATCCCATTCAAACGTTCCTATTATCTTTCTATCTTCTCGTGACCATCCAACTGATATGGTCATGTCGATGCAACTCGGAGCTGATGATTTTATTCAAAAGCCGTTTCATTTTGAAGTATTGGTTGCAAAAGTACAAGCTATTCTTCGCCGTGTATATAATTACAATACGGAACCAATTACACTCAAAACATGGCGCGGTGCTACGGTTGATTATGAAAAAAATATAGTTACCAATGAGTTAGGATCAATTGAATTAACGAAGAATGAAATATATATTTTAAAACTGTTGATTACGAAAAAGAATAAGATCGTTAGTCGAGAAGAATTAATAACAAGCTTATGGGATGACGAACGCTTTGTAAGTGATAACACGTTAACGGTCAATATGAATCGCTTACGTAAAAAACTAGATGAACTTGGTTTAGGGCGCTTTATCGAAACAAAAACCGGGCAAGGTTATATTGCTGTGGAAGAGGCACACTAATGGTCATAACATTTATTCGTGAACGTTGGAGCTGGATTGCTCTATTTCTATTCCAACAATTACTTATCCTCATGATTGCATATGTTGATACGTCGATTTCTTTGAAACCTATACTCTATATGGTCTTTTTAACCACAATGATTTTTATTATCTTCTTAATCATTCGTTACAATAAAGAAACAAAATTTTATAGAAGCCTAAAGGAATGGGAGAACAATCTTGATTTATCAACTATATATCAATCTGATAGTCCTTTTGAAAAAATAGTTGAACAAAGCATAACTGACCAAACTAAGCATTTAAGAGAAATAGCTATGCAAAACCGTATGCTGTTGGAGCAAGAGCAAGATGAACTTTTGTCTTGGATTCATGAAGTGAAAACACCATTGACGGCTATGCATCTAATGATTGAGCGATTAGATGATAAATCGTTGAAAGCCCATCTCACTTATGAATGGCTCAGAATTCACTTACTCCTGGACCAACAACTACATCAGAAGCGTCTATTATTTATAGAAAATGATTTGTATATAGAAACTATTGATTTGAAATCGTTAGTTTCCAAAGAAATTAAATCATTACAGTCATGGTGCATTCAAAAAGGAATTGGCTTTGATATTCAGTTAGACATAAAGGAAGTTGTTAGTGATTCCAAATGGGTGTCCTTTATCATCAGGCAACTGTTAACTAATGCAATTAAATATAGTGACGCACATGATATTATCATTCAAAGCTATGAGCACAATAATCAAACGCACTTACGAATTAAAGACTTTGGTCGTGGTATTGATGCTAAAGATATACCACGGATTTTTGATAAAGGCTTTACATCAACAACAGCACATTATGACAACTCTTCAACAGGCATGGGCTTATATTTAACAAAGAAAGCAGCAGATTCATTGCTCATACATATAGATGTGGAGTCACAACCAAACGCAGGTACAACCTTTACTTTAATATTTTCAAAAAACAATGATTTCGTTAATATTGTAAGCATGTGACAATAATGTCACATGCTTTTCTATTTTGTTAGGTGAATGAAAGGCAAAGAACGCGATCCCTTTCTATAATAAAGTTATTAACTTTAGCTTATGCTTCTGAGGTAACTTTTTATAATCGAAGAAGTAGTTTTAGATAGTATATAAAAAGTATTAAGGAGATTTCGATATGAACATTTTAGAGGCAAATAAAATCGCTAAAAGCTTTGGAAATAAATCGAATAAAGAAGAAGTATTGAAGGGAATTGACATTACTATTAAAAAAGGTGAATTCGTTAGTATTATGGGTGCATCTGGATCAGGAAAAACAACACTACTTAATGTCCTTTCCTCCATTGATAAAGTCAGCTTTGGCACGATTAAAATTAACAACCTTGAAATGACAAAACTGAAAGAAAAGCAGTTAGCCGAATTCCGCAAAAAATATTTAGGCTTTATCTTTCAAGAATATAATCTATTAGACACACTAACAGTGAAAGAGAATATTCTATTGCCATTATCGATAACAAAAACACCAAAAAAAGAAGCGAATCAGAAATTCAAGGAAGTCGCTACAGAACTCGGAATTTATGATTTGAAAGATAAGTACCCTAATGAAATTTCAGGTGGGCAAAAACAGCGTACGTCAGCAGCTAGAGCTTTTATTCATGAGCCAAGCATTATTTTCGCTGATGAACCAACCGGTGCACTTGATTCAAAATCCGCTTCTGATTTATTAAACAAACTAAGTGATTTAAACCAAAAGCGTAACTCTACCATCATTATGGTCACTCATGATCCAATCGCTGCAAGCTATTGTAATCGAGTCATTTTTATTAAAGACGGGCAAATTTATACTCAGCTTAATAGAGGTGAACAAGAACGACAATCCTTCTTATCCGATATTATGAAAACGCAAGGTGTATTAGGTGGGGTGCACTATGAACATTAATCAACTCATCTTTCAAAACTTGAAAAAGAATCTTAAAAATTATTATCTTTACGTATTCGCACTAGTTTTTAGTGTTGCTCTTTATTTCGCTTTTGTCACACTGCAATACGATCCATCCATGGATGAAGTTAAAGGATCTATTAAAGGTGCTGCAGCTATTAAAACCGCTTCAATATTACTTGTGTTGATCGTTTCCATCTTCCTGTTATATGCCAATAATATTTTCATTAAAAGACGTAGTAAAGAAGTTGGTCTACTACAATTAATAGGCATGACCAAAAATAAAATTTTTCGCATTCTAAGTGTAGAAAATTTAATACTTTATTTCATTTCCTTATTTATTGGAATATTTGTTGGATTTTCTTTCTCAAAATTAATTATTATGGTGTTATTTAAAACGATTGATGTCGAAGACATTGCCCAACTACATTTTTCTAATCAAGCATTTATTCAAACTATTATCGTTTTTTGTGTAATCTATCTATTTATTATGATAACAAACTATACATTTATTAAAAGGCAGACGATATTATCACTATTTAGAGTGACATCCTCAACAGAAGGGAAAATAAAGAAAACTTCTTTCTTCGAAATGCTCATCGGTATAGTTGGTATTGCATTAATTTTATTAGGGTACTATGTATCTTCCAAGTTATTTGGTGGAGACTTTACATCGATGAATGAATTATTTCTAGCCATGAGCTTTATTCTTGGCTCTGTCATTATCGGAACATTCTTTTTCTATAAAGGATCCGTCCGCTTTATTTCGAATATCATTAGAAAAAGTAAAGGCGGTTACTTAAATATTAATGAAGTACTATCCCTTTCATCTATTATGTTCCGAATGAAATCGAATGCCTTATTATTAACGATTATTACGACCGTTTCTGCACTTGCTATTGGTTTATTATCTTTAAGTTATATTGCTTATTACTCCGCTGAAAAATCAGCAGTAAAAAATGTGCCTGCAAACTTTTCAATGACGAACATAGAAGATGCCGAGAAATTTAAGTTAGCCCTACATGAAAAAAATATTGCATTTAGTGAAACGGTAATCGATGTTATCCAAGTAAATATTGACGCGCGACAAATTCTAGATTCAAATCTAAGTCAATTAAGTATTGATCCAGATTCAATGACCATTTCTGTAATTAGTGATCAGGACATCGAAGATATCGATATGTCTGCTGATGAAACAATCCTTACCGGTTATGATGATTTCCTCTCAAAGTTTATGCCCTTAAAAAAATCTGGTCCCATCAAATTATTAGGAGAGAATGAGGTTATTCCGCAACAATATGTAGGGTTAAGAAACGACTACGTTATTTCTTATAATTTCACAGATGGTGGACTGCCCGTTGCCATTGTAGACGAAACCGTGTATCAACGTTTACAGCAAGATATTAATCCGACAATACAAAAACCAACATCACTATATATAGGCGTTGATATTAAAGATGACAATCAAATTAAAGTAGCAAATGAAATTTTTCTAGCTTCAAACTTTAGTGATGATAATGTTTCACGTTTTGAAATGAGCAGTAATCAAAAGACAAATATGGGTCTAATGATGTTTATCGTTGGCTTCTTAGGACTAACTTTTCTCATTACTTCTGGATGTATCTTATATTTTAAGCAAATGGATGAAAGTGAAGATGAACGACCTAGTTATACTATTTTGAGGAAACTAGGTTACACTGAAGGAGACTTATTGAGGGGTATTCAAACAAAGCAACTATACAATTTTGGAATTCCTTTAATCATCGGACTCTTTCACAGCTATTTTGCAGTTCAATCTGGTTGGTTCTTATTCGGAACTGAAGTTTGGACACCAATGATTATGGTTATGGTTCTATATACCGTACTATATTCCATCTTCGGTATACTTTCTGTTCTCTATTATAAAAAAGTAATAAAAGCTGCATTATAAAACTAAAGGCTATCCGCCAGTCTTATTATAGTAGCGAAAGTCAAAAATAGCGTTTCGAAAGCTCACAAGGCTCAGAAACGCTATTTTCCGTTATTCATACAGTGTGCTCTATTGTTATTGCCAAATATAATAAAACTTGATTATGATTGCTCCAATGAAGATGTCTTTCTAGCACTGCGATTTGGCATTTTAAAATTCATTAGTATAATTCCTGCAACAAATATTAACGTACCGACAATAATGTAAATGGTAATTGGGTCATTGAAAAATAAATATGACCACAATATTGCAAATAGCACTGTACTATTTCCGACAACTGCAACAACTGTAAAAGGGACTCTCTTAATGGCTTCAGCAAACCAGAAAAAGCTTAGACCTGTAATGACACCAAGCAGTACCAAAGCTCCACACGCCCATACCGTTATCGGTCCAATAACGCTATGTGATTGCATCGGCATTGGAACGGCGACGATTAATGTGCTCACCATGAAAACAGATAAGTTCATATTCCCATTGTCCATAGTCTTAAGCAGCATACGCTGGCTAAGTACATGTACTGCAGCTCCGATACCAGCGAGAGCAAACAATAGCGTCGTTAATCCGCCTCCACTTATAAGTTCATCAAGCGGCGTACCATTCCAACCAACCACGATCACGCCAACTACGCAAAATACTGCAGAAATCCAACCTTTAACTGATATTTTCTCCTTGAACAATAGTCCCGCTGCAAACAAAAGTACAACGGTCTGAACAGGCTGAACAAGAATATTACCGTACGAGTAGCCGATTTTAAGTGCTATGTTTTCAAATATATAATTCACTGCTTTCGCAAGTGCTCCAATCCAAATCCATTTCATACCTAACCGAATTTGTAGCTTACCATCTCGCACGTAGAGAAAGATGATAAGACAAATAACACCGAAGAAAAAACGAGCGAACGAGATAATTGAACTATCCACCATCGTCGACGCCGTTTTAACTAGAACTCCCACAAAGCTCCAAGCTAATGTCGCTAATAGGAGTAGAAAATAACCCACGAAGTAACACCTTCTCTAAGATGGAATGATGAAAAAGAGATCGCCCCTCTCGCACAACCGTGAGATAGGGGCAACCTCCTATGAATCAATTACTTTCCAAGCTGCTCACGCCACTTGTATTTCGGCTCCCAGCCAAGTAACTTCATTGCTTTCTCACTATTAAGTAACGCTTCATGCCCTTCAAGTGGAGCACGGAAGTCAGTTACCTCGGGATAACGTGCAGCCATCAGTTCACGGCTTGGTACAGCCATACTCGTCTCATTCGATCCGAGATTAAGCGCTACAGAACCCAGCCCTTCTGCTTCAATCGCTAGACGACAAGCTTCTGCAGCATCACGAGTATCGATATAGCTCCACAAAATTCGTTCGCGCTCTTCGGGATTATTAATCCATGACGGGAACTGCTCATACCACTCGGGTGGAATGACATTTCCTAGACGAAGTGACACAACTTGTATTCCTGTTCTACGGTGGAACATATCCGCAGTTAACTCACCTACAATCTTGGATAAACCGTAGCTATCCTGTGGCAGCTGCGGATGTGCTTCATCCATCGGTACATATTGTGGACCAAACGGATGAACAGCGAAGCAAATACCGTAAGAAGATTCACTAGAAGCAATAACGACCTTCTTAATACCGAGTCCTGAAGCCGCTTCCAAAACGTTGTAAGTAGCCATCACGTTATTACGGAATGTCACTTCTGGTGGTACCATTCCTGCTCTTGGAATTGCCGCCATATGAATAACTGCATAAGCACCAGCAAGCGCACCGTATGTTTGACCTAAATCTTCAAGATTAACGATTAACGTGGGGCAAATAGACTCCTCTGGTTGACGTGTATCGACGTTCAGTACATTATATCCATGTTCCACCAAATGTTTAACTACCCAGCGGCCCAACATACCACTTCCACCTGTTACAACTACTTTCTTCGCTTGATTAGTCATCTAAACTTTTCCCTCCATGTCTTAAGTGCTCCTAATATACAAAATTATATTCCTATTCATTACTTCTCCCCGCACAAACGGATTAAAGCATTTTGTTTTAACGGGTATCCTATCTAGACTAACAGACTTTGTTTATTCGGTAAACAAAGAAATATAATAATCCCATTCTACTTTGTCAGAATGGGATTGAGAACGTATCTTATTTATCTTACAAATACAATATAGTCCGTACTAATGGGGTCAAATCCAGCTTGCCTGAGCCTCATATTAATTTGTCCTCGATGATACTGACCATGAAGTGCTACATGAGTTAAAATTTCTCGTATTGAACTGTTAAACTGTTCCCCTTTACTATTGGAGTATGTTAATACATTATCTAGATCTGTATGTACTAATTGATTGAGAAAAGTTGTGTAGCCCTCTATATTTTGTTGACTAAGATTTGTACACGATGCAAGATCACCATCAGACCAGATTGGCAATTTTGAACTATCCTTTCCTTGTAATCTGGTTATCCATACTTGTTCAGCACATAAAATATGAAGAAAAAGACGTACCTGTTGGTCGTCTACCTGACAATTTTGCAAAGTTTCTAAAATACGTTGATTTGCCCAGTGCAAATGTTCAAACATATTTTCTATTGTTTTCAATCATTCAACCTCCCACTTGATCAAGCATCTATTTAATATGTATTCTATAAGAGGATTTCAATCCCTTGTTACAGTTAACTACCGTTTCTCCCTGCTCTTTTCACTTAGATATGACCTATAAATGAAACCGTTTTCAAATTTAGTTGCATATACTACTGATAGAAAAAATTGATTCTTATAACGTTTTTTATAATATTTTACAATATAAAAGAAGAATAGTTCACACTAGGAGGACAGAAATAAAATGAGTATGACTCAATTAGAAACCACACAAACTGTCAAAGTACAAGGACAAACTAAACGTCCATTTGGGTTACGAGATAAATTCGGATATTTATTAGGTGATTGTGGAAACGATTTCTTTTTCCTGTTAGTTAGTAGTTACTTAATGATTTTCTATACGGATGTTTTTCATATTAATGCAGCTGCAGTTGGTGTAATCTTCTTTATTGCACGTTTATGGGATGGATTTGCGGATGTCGCATGGGGAAGATTTATTGATTCAAGAAGCGGAACAAAACACGGAAAATTCAAACCATGGCTTCTCAGAATGTCTCTACCACTTGTAGTAACGGGTATATTAATGTTTGTCCATATTCCAGGTATGTCGGATGGCTTCTATCTAGCATGGGCTTTCGTTACTTATATTGTATGGGGAACATTATATAGTACAGTAAGTATTCCTTATGGATCAATGGCTTCTGTTATGACAAATGATCCTGTTGAACGAACGTCATTATCTACTTGGAGAACAACTGGTTCCATGTTGGCGGGTATTCTCATTGGTGTTCTTGCACCACTTATTATATTTGTTGATAATAAACTTGATGCGAATCGTTTATTTATGACAGCCGTAATTTTTGCTGTTATTGCCATTGCTTGTTACTTTGCATGTTTCAAATTAACAACTGAACGTGTTGTAGTACAAACAACTGAAAAGCAAAAAGGAAGTTTCGGTCGTTCATTCAAACACCTATTGAAAAATAAACCTTTCATTTGGGTTGTAACTTCAATGCTTATCGTTACAGTAAGTTCATTACTAGTGAATACCGTTAATACGTATTTATTCAAAGAGTATTTTAGTAATACAGGGGCATTAAGTTTGGTAGGTCTTGTACAAATTGCTACAATGATTGTTGCCGTGCCATTAGTTAAACCACTTGTAAAAAGATTTGGTAAAAAAGAAGTTTCCTCTGCTGGTCTATTAATTTCAGCACTTACTTATTTACTTCTTTTCTTCTTGAAAGATTTGACTGCCATTCAATTTATACTTATTTCTAGTGTATCTATGTTTTCATTCTCTTTCTTTGGTTTAACAAGTTGGGCATTTATTACTGATGTTATCGATTATCATGAATATTCAACTGGTCTTCGCGAAGATGCGACCGTTTTCTCATTTACTGCAATGACTAGAAAAGTAGGACAAGCACTAGCTGGTGGTATTGGAGGCTTCGCCATTGCCCTTGTTGGATATGATGCCACACTAGATGTACAGACAGAAGCATCGCTGAGTGGTATTTATTCACTTTCAACGTTAGTACCAGGGGTTATGTATTTCATGATTTTCATACTACTAGGAGTCTTCTATCCGCTGAATAAACAACGTACCAATCAGTTAGCTATTGATCTAGCTGAAAAGAGAAAAATAGAACAACAGTAATGACAATAAATTAAGAAAAGGAAGAATCTATTGTAGTCATTCAAATAACTTAAAACAGGCAAGGGCTGCTTAGAAAGTCGATACCATTTCGACTTTCTAAGCAGCCCCGTTTTTTTGAGGTGTAGTAGACAGCCCTTTTATCATGAGGAAGTATTATGATTAAACTACGATGTACCATTCGCGACTCATCTCCATATACGTTTACTTCCTCAATGGCTAAAACACTAGTATCACCTCCGAATGTCCATACAAAATATTTACAGTACAGAAATAAATATGATATTCAATTTGTGATAGAATAGAGAGAGTTATTCTTGCTAATATTTTCACAATACAGATGCGTTTCATACACAGATGTTACTAGTAGGAAGGTCGTTGATTATGATAGACAAGAGAGTATACAAGACAAATATTATTATCACAAATGCTTTTAAAGAGCTCATTGCAACAAAACGAATTGAAAAAATTACGATAAAAGAACTAACCGATTTATCTATGATTAATAAAACGACATTCTACCGACACTATGAAGATATTTATGCGTTGGTGGATCATATCGAGAATGAATTAGTCGACAAATACGTCGCTGGTTTAGATGATATTTTAACTATTTTCACTGATCCTGTTCAATATGTAAATGTAATAACTAGTACCTTTAGATCACTTCAACCTTTAAGTACTCATTTAATTAGACATGCCCGAAAAGAAGTGTTTTTCAGAAAAATTGCAGATGCTAATTTAAATGAAATATATAGACTCCGTCCTGATCTAAAAGGTGACGATAAATTCAAAATAACGTTTGAGTATCTAAATGGCGGACTATCTTCCATTGGACTTGATTATCTAAATACAGCCGATAAAGAATCAGAAGCTCATCGTACCATTGCAAATATAATAAAAAATACTCTTGTAGAATATAGCTATTAACGCTTAATGAAATAGACTTATACTAGCATAAATTAATACCTACACAAAAAAGATGATTTCGATTATTCGAAATCATCTTTTTATCGTTACTTTTTAATCTGCGTTAATCTCTCATTCAACAATAGTATTGCTGTACTTGGCAATCTTTTACCAAGGAACTCCCAGATTGCTTCAAAAGTAATACTTCCTGCTTTCGTAGCAACGTCTTGCATACCATTTACGACTCCAGTAGCTTCACTGTCAATACGTATTGGCTCAAAGATTATCGTTTGCAGCGCTGCTGCTGCTTCCGCATTTGCGAAAAGAGTATCAAAGTCATCTCGCACACTATAATATCCTTCTGGGAAAGATAATTCCTCACTTTTTGGAACCAAATTAACGAACCACTGCTCTACCTCATCACTCAATACCACTTCAACTACTGGTAATACATAATCAGGATTAGGTTCTTCTACTCTTTCTAGAACAATATGATCTACAAAGCCACCTGGCGCTGTCACAAGTAACGTATTCTCCCCCATTGTTAGCGGAACATCTTTGAATATAAAGATCTTATTACCTTCTTGCGTAATCTTTTCACCGTTATTAACGGATAACGTTACTCGCTCACAGTTAGAATAAATTTTAACTTCAATTTTATCTTCTGCTCTTTGCACATATCTTCTACCACAAATATGAACAAATTTATTTTTGGACCAATAAGCTTTATAGAGATAGAAAGCTTCTTTCTTCGTCTTTCTATCGAACGTTACTAGACCTTTGTTGTTACGTCCAACTGAGCCACCTTCATCTCGGAATGCTGCAGCAAAATCAAACATATTCCATACATGCGTCGCCCATAAAAACGGTCTTTCGGATATATATTTAATATTTCCTTCATGATATAGCGCTTGGTATTCTTCCGTGTAATCTTTTTTCTTCGGATCGGAACTATGCCATTTCATTACTGCATCGGCACCATATTCACTAACACCAACAGCAATATTGGGATCTTCATCATGAATTTGATCCATCCATGCTGCATTATCTTCGATTTTCCCATTATACCAACCTAAATATTGATTATAACTAATGATATCGGTAATACCTCTGAGTGGGCTACCCTTTTTAGTAAGAGACATATTAGCAAGTGCAGTTAATCTTGTAGAATCTAATGCATGAGTTAAGTCATTTAATGCACGTAGCTCTTCATAAAGCGCTTCGCTTTCCCCACCAATTGTTAATTCATTCCCGAGTCCCCATACAATAATAGAAGGGTGATTATAATTTTGTTTAATTAGCTCAATCATTTGTGATTTAGCATTTTCTTTATATTCTTTTCCTGCTTCAAACACTGTAATAAACGGAATTTCAGTCCATATAGCTAGTCCGATTTCGTCCGCTAGATCATAGGCAATTGGGGCATATTGATAGTGAGACAAACGAACTGTATTCGCACCCATCTCCAATATAAGCTCCATATCTTCTATCTGGTCTGCATGTGATACAGCAGTTCCTTTATCTTCACGACATTGGTGTTTGGCAACACCTCTTAATGGAGTTTCTATACCGTTCAGAATGAACCCACGCTCGATATCAACTTTAAAGCTACGAAAACCAATTCGATTAGATAAGCTATCCACTTCTACTCCATCCACAGTCAGCTCAACTTGAGCCGTATAAAGATATGGATCATCTATTCCTTGCCATAAGTGTGGATTAGCAACATCTACCTTACATTCAAATTTACCATTGTTCACGTCACTGACTACAGTTGCTACAAGTTCACCTTGAGCATTCAAAACTTTAATTGTAGCTTTACTACTGTTCTCACCGGTAACATAACCTTCAACATCTACATATCCGTCTACATGAGGAGTAAGGAATACGCCGTCACTTCCATCTATGTCGAATGAGAAATGATTGCTCGGTACTGTAATTAAAGTAACATGTCGGTAAATTCCGCCAAAGAAAGTAAAGTCAGAACTTTGAGGATAAACATTTTTTGCTGCATTATCTGCAGAAACAGCAATGATATTAAGACCAGCTACTACATAATCTGTAATATCTGCAAAGAACGCTGAATACCCCCCACGATGCTCTACAACAAACTTCCCATTTACAAACACTTCAGCTACTTGCGCCACAGCCTCGAATTTAATAAAAATTCTGCCGCCACTTTCCACTTCTGGCTTTTCAAAACTTTTACGATACCAACATTTACCTTTGTAATAATCTACTGTGCTTTGACCATCGATATTGTTCCAAGTATGAGGTAAAGTAACTGCTTCAAAGTTTGATTCATCTATTTCAATGTTATGAAAATCACCATCTGTTTTGATAAACTGCCAATTATGATTCCAATCTTGCGTTTTTCTCATGAAGTGAGCCTCCTACAATGATTTTTTATGTTCTTATTTCATATTGTAGAATAATGAAAATTATCTTATAAGAATTAATTTTAACTATTAGTAGTATAAGCAACTATTTACGAAAACGGTTTCAATATTTCTCGTCAAAAATATAATAAAACTACAATAAAGGTCACTATTTCACCTTTACAGTAGCTTTATTCTGTTTACTAGTATATCCGATGATTTTATTAACTAGATACTTAAGTAGGTATAGTTATTAGGAAGGTTGTACCTTTTCCTTTTTCGCTATCGACCTCAATGTTCCCTTTTACTTTATTAATAGTACTGTAGACCATTAGCATGCCAAGACCCGTACCTTCTTCTTTAGTAGAATAATACGGTCTTCCAAGACGTAAGATTTCTTCCTTCGACATTCCAATTCCGGTGTCACTAATACTAATTATAATATTTTGCTTTCTTTCTGATATATCAATACTCAGCTTACCACCATCATTTTCTATCATCGCTTCAATACCATTTTTGTATAAATTAATTAGACATTGTTGGATTTGGTTTCGATCATAGCTTTTATTAAGTGAGTTATTAAAACTAAACTCAACCTCTACTTTATGTATGGAAGCATACGGCATAATAATATTTTTCGTATATTGTGATTCCTCACTCATATTAGAATAAACCATATTTTCGGATTGTGGCTTGGCAAATAAGAGATAGTCGCTAACGATTTTTTCTGCCCTTTGTAATTCTTGTAGAGATAGATCTACATAACCTTTCTCTTCCTCGGTGATTGACTTAGACTTTTTTAATAATTGTAGAAAGCCACTCGTCACCGTAAGTGGGTTTCTTATTTCGTGTGATACACTAGCCGCTAATTCACTTACCACATTTAATCTTTCCGATTGAATAATTCGATCACGATTCTTAATATTAGCGATGATTTTTTCTATTAAGATCATAATGACGATCATTACTCCAATATGAGTTGTAAAGGCATTAATTGTGAGTATCCAGAATTGTCGATTTAAAGCTCCATGATTAAAACTTAATGTGAACAGGTAAAAAGCCATCGTTAAGAAGGCAAAAACAGTTGCCGCTATAATACGGCCTTTTGTTTGTAGCTTCATAAATCTTTGGTGATATATTGGTATTAATATCATTATTGTTGTTGAAAAAAGAAGCGACTGGATTATCCCTTCTCCACCTACATAGAAGCGGTGCACATTTAAGATTACGTATAAAGGAAGAACATTTTTATACCCTCCAAAAAGAGCTACGATAACAAATGGAATGTATCTCAGATCAAAAATATATCCAATGTCGAGTTTAAATGGCTTGGCAATACAGAGGCTCATAGCGACTGCCGATAGTAGTACAATAACAACTCTATTATATGAATACGCGCTATTCTCAAAGAAAATCAGAAATAGTAAAACTGGTAATAGTAAAAATAAAAAATTCAACAGTAACGTCTCAAACAAAAGATGACATCCCTTCGGTCTTGGTTAATTACAATCATTATGTGTGAATCCGCTCTTTAACATAAACCATTACACTAAACTAACATTATAATTTTAATTAACACTTTTAACCATATAAAATAACAAAAAAAGCATCTATTGGATGCTTAAATAATGAACACACAGATTTATCTATCATACAAACACAATATAATCCGCGCTAACAGGTTCCATACCAGTTGCTCTAAGTTGCATATTTATCTGCCCTCGTTGATACTGACCATGTAGTGCAACATGGGTTAATATCTCTCGTATCGAACTTTTAAATGATTCACCTTTACTATTTGAGTATTCAAATAGGCTTACTTTATAATGATTCTATAAAAAATCCCAATTAGATACCTTGCATATGGTGTCGTAAGTGGAAGTAAAAAGAACGCATACATTGTTCCCCAAATTAACGTTCCTTCAACATTTATCGAATCAATACTACCGCGTACAATCGTCTCACCTAAAATTGCACCAACTGTCCCACTATATAAAGTTATAAGGAATGCACACATTAAACTTATTAACCAAAGTTTTTTATTCGTTACATTTCTATTGTGAAAATATCCACCTAAAACAACAAATGCAATCGCAAACGGTATGATTACAGAGAAGTACAACCAACTTTCACCCCAAAATGAGGTTATTCCACCAGCCCATTGTTGTCCTAATAACATAAACAATAATGCTGTGATGTTCGAAAGTAAAATACCGAAGATGAGACCTTTTACCCTAGCACGGTTTATCATCATCTAATCACCACCTAACATTTATTTGAAAGCAACCTAAAAAGCGATACTCAGAATAAAACAAGTATCACTTTTTACTGCTACAAGCTGAATTATTTTATTGAGTTATCGTATATGCCCTCAGTTCTATCGCTGCTTCCGAATTACGGAATACAGTTCTAGCTTCCGCCTCAAGATTGGCTAAATCCTCTAACTGATACCTGGAGCTAAAGTGAGTGAGATAAAGTTTCTTAGCACCCGCAGCATGCGCAATCTCTGCGGCTTGTAAAGCAGTGGAATGTCCGTACTCATGAGCCTTCTGTGCCAAATCATGAGCAAATGTTGCCTCGTGAATAAGGACATCTGCACCCTCACCGAGCTTCACTGCATTATTACACGGCCTTGTATCGCCCAGTATAGTAATGATGCGTCCAGGCGACGGCTTACCAACTGCATCTGCGGATCGAATGACACGTCCGTCCTCAAGAGTAATATCGTTTCCAACTTTTAATTGACCATAGGCGGGACCAGGTGGAACACCCATCTCTACCAGCCAACGGGCGTTAAGAGCACCTGACCGCTCACGCTCCGTAAGGCGATATCCAAAACTATCGATCCGATGATCCAGTATTGCCGCCTCGACCTTCACTTCATTGTCCTCGAATACGTTTCCTTCATCAATTTCCACAATCTGCAACGGATAGTTCAAGTGAGTTCCGGTTATCCGCAAATTCGTCTCAATAAGCTCACGCAAGCCTGGAGGTCCGTATATGTCCAAAACTTCTGTACCACCCAGAGATGAACGGCTACTTAATAAACCTGGGAGACCGTAGACATGATCCCCATGCAAATGAGTAATGAACAACTTATTCAGTCGAGAAAGCTTCAAGGAAGTATGTAACAGTTGATGCTGGGTACCTTCTCCGCAGTCGAACATCCAAAACGAGCCGTTATACTGGGATATTCGTAGCGCTATTGACGTCACATTTCTTCCACGGATCGGCATACCCGCACTTGTACCGAGAAAGTAAAGTTCCATAATGCATCTCCTCTAAATGTAATACAATTTGTATAATATCCCCTACATTATTTCACTTCGCGCTAACCACTATACCATTTACTGTCTGTCTCTAACGAAATAATATTTACAATATATGCTTAAATCAAGCTAGTTAATAGTTGATATACTAATCCTTTAAATATAATATCGAGCAAGCCTGCAATAATAACAATGACAATAATTAATACGATAATCGGTTTTTTATTTTTTCTCGTAATCCATTTCAAAAAGTTCGCCTCCTACTTGAAAACAACATGATCATTAGTAGATCAATTATATAATGATCAATGAAACATTGATATGGCACTTTGTTGGCGATCGCTGTCATCAAGACAAACACAATAATGAGACCGCCGTAAAGTATTCGGCGATCTCGCTATATTTATAAATATTCCTTTGATCTTTCTCCCTTTTTTTTAGTTAATGAAGATAGAACCCTTTGTTCGTATTTCTCATAACCCCTTAACAATTTTTGAGTCAAGCTTAGCTTAGGAACAACAAGATAAATAATTGAGCTTGAAATGATGCTTATAATAGCTCCTACTAGAACATCTGCTGGATAGTGAACACCGACCCAAATGCGAGAAATACCAACAAGGGAAGCTAGTATAACCCATAAAAACCACCAACCTTTTCTGAATAACCAAAAGGATACACAAAATGAGAAGAACAATATTGTATGATCGCTTGGAAAAGAATTATCAACTGCTTTTTCAATTAATTTATTAACATTTGTCAACTCAGCAAATGGTTGATTATTCGAATGAAATTTGCCTACTATTTTTCCGATAATTTCAGCAAATACAAAAGTAATGGATGCACAAACAATCATCATTTTACTCTGTTTATTTCGAGTAAACCAAATTAACATAACACATAAAGCCAAGAAAAACACCATATACTCGGCAATGAAAACCATAGCAGGATTTAAGTATGGATATTGTTTCCCTAGGTCATTAATCATTCTAAATATATTAATATTTTCTTCTATAAAATTCATTTCATACCATCCTCCTTTGCATCTTATTCTCAGATTTTAAAAGAAAGATAGCCCAACTACTATCGATTTACCTAACAATTAAAGGGTCTGATCTTACATTTTTGTCACACCTAGGTGTAAACATAAACATGTACGCTTGGCGGTGCGGGCAAAATCCTGGACTTTAGAATAGGAGGATGTCTATATGTATTAGAGAAATGAAACTAGCAGCCGTGAAACTCTATAACAAATATGGTTTTAGTGGTGCAACAGTCAGGTATGAACTTGGTTACCCTGATAATAGATTATTAAAAAATGGTATCATGACAAAAGATTAGTCATACGAGTTTATAGCAGTGGAGAAATCAATTGCTTTCAAAAAGAGGTGGCAAAAATGTGTCGGAGAATATTGAAGATACAGAAAAGAAAACCGAACTATTATACGAAATTCTTTAATAGCATTTCGTATAATAGTTCGGTTTTTCCATTAGCCGAAAAACTTTTTTTCCAGCCTCTATTGTTAGCTTTACATTATTACTTGGGTAAATTTGAACCGTATCTCGGAAGAATAGTTTCCTTAGTATACATATCCGCTTGACGTAATGTTTCAACGATCGTGGGCATATCCAAAGCTGTGATCAGTTCATTCATCGCTTGAATACCTGCATCTGCATGTACTTCTCTTTCTTCCGCTGTTTTCAAAAGCGGTGTTGCCATATGATCAGAAGGTTCATTAAAGAAAGAACCTACTGCACCTGATTGATAAGCATACTTACTTAATGCATTACCAGGGTTTTTACCCATCCCTGCTAACATATGTTGAATATCATAAGTAACAGAATGTGATTCTGGTACATTCAATGGAACATCCTCTAATCTACCTAAAACTTTATAAGCTCCAATGCTCATATCATGGAATGATTGCATCAGATTGCAATTAGCTGCTTCTGCAGCTTTCAACAGATCGATATATAGAATGGGTACTTTCGTCTCGTCAAAGAAATCACGTACCATACCGCTTAATGTCATATGAGCTGGACCATGACTAGTAACATAAACTTGTCGTCTAAATCCTTGATTTAATAACGACTTTGCAATCTTATCTAGATAGGCCATGCCATCTTTTATACTCATTTGAATCGTACCGCGACCGATAATCGTTCCACCTGCAAAAAAGTATGGTAAATTGTGCAAAACAAGTCCATCTGATGCTTCAGCCATTTTCAAAGCAATGGCTTCCGCTAAAACAGTTTCAGCATCTAACGGCATAGCACCATGTGTTTCGGTTACTCCAACTGGAATGAAAATAATATCATTGCGATCTAAATATTGTTCGACTTCACCATTTGTCATTTTGGAAAGGAATCTTGTACGCATGTGAAACCTCCTGCTTCTTTATTTATAACAATCTATTAGAAATCATATTTTCGATTATTGAGATTGAGCTGCTCTTCTTTCTTTCAATACAGCATACATTTCATTTGTTTTCTTTGCATTTAGATTATAGATGACACCTACACCAATGATAATAAGAGCAAATGCAAGGATCGGCATACCTGTATACATTTTCAATACACCATTTGTTACTTCTGCTGATTGTGACTTAGCACCAGATACGAAACCTACCCAACCTAATGAGTAACTAGCAACAGCAGCACCTAATCCCATCCCTACTTTACGTGCAAAGGAATATAGTGAGAATAGTGTTCCTTCATAATGCTTACCAGTTTGAAGTTCAGCATAATCAATACAATCTGTTACTAGAGCCCAGACAACCATAACGAACACAGAGTTACCGATTGTAGCCAAATTATATAACACCATAAATACATATACGTTCTCAAAAGTAACTACCGTTAGTAAAATTGATGAAGCGAAACTGAAGATGGAAGTAACAATAACCAGATTACGTTTATTAAAACGTGCTACCAACTTAGGTATAATTGTGAATAAAAGAAGTGTAACGGCAATACTAAAGAATGAATTTATCGTAAAAGCTCCTGGCATATGATAACGCTCTGCAAAAACAATTGAAGCTAATTGGCTTACACCATTAATCATAAGAAGTGAGCCGATAGATGCAACCATCATTCCAATTAGTGGTCTGTTCGTAATTGCGATTTTAAATGCGTCTTTGAAACTGTAATCGGATTTTGAACCTTTTGGTTTATCATCACGAATACGTTCTGTTGTTAGTCGTACAAGACCTGTATACGCTAATACGGATAAAATACTAAACACAATTGCAATATAGAAAAATGCTTCAGGTACTACAGATCCAGATTTATCATAGATAAACATTGGTACAAAAGATAAGAAACCAAGTCCAACAACCATACCACCAATAGCACGTGCACGAGATAATTTCGTTCGTTCTACAGGATCATTCGTAATTACTGAAGCAAGAGAACCGTAAGGAATGGAATCCGCTGTGTAAGCCACACAGAAGAATAAATAAACAAATACTACCCAAATATGTGTTGCTGTAGATCCCCAGCTAGATACATCAGCAAAAGCTAATAAACAAGCGGCTGCTAATATCCATTTGGAAATCGTAATATACGGTAGAAATTTATCTCCAGATTTGCCGAGTTTCCAGCGGTCTGGGATCGTACCCATAATGATATTACAAACTGCATCGAACACTTTAGCTAATAGAAACATCGTTCCCATAAAGTAAGGGCTTACATCTAAAACGTAAGTACAAAATATTAAGAAAAATGAACCGATATATAAGTTAACGAAACTCCCACCTATATCTCCTAACGCATAACCTACTTGATCTTTTACTCCAAACTTCTTCATAAGCTAACCTCCTAATATTTCTTGAAGTAATTAATGTGCTGCATTTTTGTTTACTTTGATTGATTAAACTGTAGTTAACTTCCATTTTTGTAGGTAACGCTTACACACATTTCAAAAGTATATTTCTGTACTACCTTCAACAGATTCCCAAAATTTTATTATGCACTCTCATTCTGTAAGTAAGCGCTTTATTGTTTTCTTAATTATAAGTATACATTGAATATTAATTGTAGTTTTGCACTACAATTGCATGTTTTTATAGTATAATTGCATGTTTTTGTATTCGGTTACAAATTATATACCTATTAAAAAATGACAATAAAAATGGTGCATGATCTCCATGCACCATTAAAGATTTCCTACTCTCAAGGACGTTTCCACATCACATCATCAATAGATTATTTCTTGATTTTCTTAAATTCTAGTGGAGTTAAACCTTCAACTTCTTTGAAAAATTTCGAAAAATATTGTGAGTTACTAAAACCAACGATAATCGCAATTTCGGTCATTGTAAGATTAGAGAAGAGAATAAGTTCCTTTGCTTCTTGTATTCTTCTCATATTTCGATAATAACTAATCGTTGTTCCTTTTTCTTTCTTAAATGATCGCATGAGATGTGATGGATGAACATGTAATTTCCCAGCCATCTCCTCCATCGAAATATCCTCCGTAAAGTTCATTTCGATATATTTTTCTGCTTTCTCTACAATGGTTAAGTTTTCACTTGTAGATTTACGAATCTTTGGGTCGCAATACTCTCTAAGCATATTTGAATGAATCTTATCTAGTTCAGGCATCGTTTCCGTATGTTCGATCATTATTGCATATTTTTCTGAAATAAAGTGAGATTGCCAAGCACTTAATCCCCCTCTTTCAGCTGAATAGCTATACAGGGTATTGTGCGATAGTAGAATGTTTTTATAGGATCGAATTTTATTATTAGGAACTCTATTCAGTATATTTAATTGTATATCTCCAAATAATTGATTGGAATCGATCTCATATTCTCTCATCAAATCGCTATCACCAAGTTGAATAGCATGCAAAAGTTTTTCCCTTAATTTATGGACGCTCTCAATATATTGGGGTGTTGGTCTATGTAAATTCTCAGTATCGGCTTGAAAATTATTGTTCATCTAAAATTCCTACCTTTGCAATATGCCTTAAGTTCGTATCTTATTTATTCATGTAGGACATGTCAAGCAGGAATAGAACTGCTAGCTCAATCAGTTTCAATACCATCCCCATATTACACTTCTATTAATAACTATTATGTCTCTTTATAATTAATTTAGTTATATCGGTCCTCAATAAAAAACTCACCCGTAGTACTACGGGTGAGTAAGTATCATTATTTTTTCTTTACGGTAATGGTCCAAGAAGCCTCACCTAATTGTTCATATGCAACGACATCGTGACCTTCTTCTGCTGCCCAGCGAGGAATTGATTCTGTACCTTGCGTACAGTCGAATTGTACTTCTAATTCATCACCTGAGCTTAATTCTTTAATAGCTTCTTTTGCTTCAATTAATGGGAATGGACATACTAGCCCTAACACTTCTAATGTTTTTTTCATTATCATATCTCCTTATTATGCAGTTATAGATTTTGACGCTGTAGCACGTTGTTTTGCCGGACGAACAAATACAAAGTAAGATGCTGTCCAAGTACCTAAGATCATAAACAATAATGCAACCCAACCTGACCATGTCATCATCGATGTCATTACTAATCCGTTACCAATGGAACATCCACCTGCTATACTTGCACCGAAGCCCATCAATAAGCCACCGGATGCACTACGTACACATGTTTTTGCATCAGGAACACGTACTCGGAATTCGCCACTCATTTTTGCACCGAATAGTGAACCTAAGAAAATACCAAGTACTAAAAATACGCCCCAATTAATGAAATCAATATCACCCGTCACTAAATATTGCAAAATATTTGCTGATGGAGTCGTAATGCCTAAACCAAATATACGACCTGAGAGTGCACTTAACGGCCAAGCCACTGTTGCAATTAAACCGATCAAAACTGCTGTAACAAATGGATGCCAACGTTTTTCGAATAGAATATGCGCTAACCCTGTTTTCTTTGGCTTTAATTGTGGAATTTTGATTTTGGGCTTTTTCAGCTCACGATAAATAATAAATGCCACTAAAGCAACAAATGGAACGACTATAAACCATACATTAATACCGAATGTATCAGCAATGGAATCTGTACCTACGACAGGCTCACGTACGTCCGTTGTAAATTTCGCTAATGGACCCGATTTCATTATTGCTGCCATTAGCATATACATAGCTAATGCAATCCAGCTACCAATTAATCCTTCCCCTGCACGATACCAAGTTCCTGTTGCACAGCCCCCTGATAAAATAATTCCGATCCCGAAAACAAAAGCGCCAATAATTACGGCAAATAGCGGAAACTGACCTGCTGAATATTCAAATACACCACTATCAATAAGTGCATAGACACCTACACTTTGCACAGCAATCGCAATAAGCAGTGCGTAAAACATGCGGTTGTCCTTAGCAATATACATATCTCGAAATCCGCCTGTTAAGCAGAAGCGACCACGTTGCATTACAAATCCGAGTAAAACACCACAAAAAATACCTGTAATAATCATCTGTATCATAGCTGCACCTTCTTATTCCTAGTTTTACGATAGGAATATAATACAATGGTTTTCTATTGTATTACAAGATACTTTATTTGGAAAATAGTAAATAACTATATTCAAATTAAGGCAAATGATAGTGAATATATATAATGTAATATTCAGGGATTATACTTTCGTGTAAAATAAGAAAGTACATAATCTTATCTACAAAGGAGAAAGTTAAATGTTTAAAAAAATTATGCTAGTATGTGCAGCGCTCATTCTACTTGTTCAGCTTAATCTGGACAATTCAGCTTACGCAGCTAAAAAGTACGGAATTGTGCAAGAATCAGCGGGAAGATCGTTTGTACCCGTCCGCTTTGCTGCTGAAACTTTTGGCTTTAAAGTCAATTGGGACAGCGCTAATAATAAAGTTCGAATTTCAAACAAATCAGATAGCGTTGAGTTAATCGTTGGTAAAACAACTGCTGTTGTAAATGGCAAATCACAAACACTTGACGCTGCTCCATTTAATTTATCGGGAACAGTCTATGTCCCGCTTCGTTTTGTAGGAGAAGCACTTGGCGTAAAAGTTTCGTATCTAAAAGAAGGACGAATTGTTATTCAGAGCAATACGGTTAAAACAGAAATTGAAGCTGTACCTTTAAGAAGAGTAGAGAAAGCGTTGAATGAACCAGTACGAACAGGTAGTTCAAAAATAGCAACCTCTACAAAAACGATCAGTGTCAACACCGTATACATTGACCTCTACCACCCAAAAGTTAGACTTGATGCGGTGTATGCCAATAACAAGATTGGTAGTACAGAGACTTTCAAGAAAATGGTGGAGCGTTCCAAAGCTTTGGTTGCCGTGAACGGTACGTTCTTCAACGCTTATTCGGACACTAGCACGAAGATCCCATACGGATATATCGTTAAGGACGGAAAAGTCATTAATAAGGCTTCAGGGGATGAGCGCTCCGTATTTGTTTACACAAAAAGTGGGGAAGCACTTATCGCAAATGGCGAAAGTGAACTTAAAAAACTTCTCGATGAAGGTGTCGTAGAAACTGCATTGCAAGCTGGACCAAGACTTGTCAGTAACGGTAAAGTAGATACTGATCCAGTAGGCGAAGGATTTAAAGACCCTAAAATTCTCACTAGCCGAGGTGCGCGTAGCGCAATAGGCATTACAGCTGATGGCCAATTAATTATTGTAACAACAGCAGCGGCTTCTATTCCAGAGCTTGCGCAGGTAATGGTTAAATTAAAAGCTGTCGAAGCAATGAATTTAGATGGTGGAGCATCAAGTGGTTTATATGCGAACGGTAAGTATATTACCCCTGCCGGCAGAGACTTAAGTAATGCACTTGTTATGGTTTTTGATAAGTAATTAGGTGTTGTATACAAAGAAGGACTAAAGGTGATCTCACCTTTAGTCCTTCTTTGCTATTCAATACCTTCCATAAATGCTCTGAAGTTCTCAACGATTTCTTTGGATTTAGTATGGTGTAAATAATGATCTCCTTCTAACAACACCATCTCTCCAAATACCGAATCTTTCACTTGTTCTTCATGCAATGGTATCCAACCTTCAACATCTGTATTATTCGCTTGTATAAATAACATTAGAGGAAGAGTTTTCGGGAATGATAAACTTGCAGCCGCTTGGAAATTCCGATTGAAATTTTTCATCTCATTCATAAGAGTCGAAGTATACAAGTTTTTATGCGTAATCATTCTTAGTTGCTCTTTGGTCTCGTTATCAAATGGCAGAGTGGCATATGGGTCATCACTTAGTTTCAAGACCAATCTAGCGATTCCTGATTTTTGAAGTAGTTGAAAAGTATCTATTGGTAATTCAACATCCATACCTGGTTGTGTTGGAACACTGCTATCAATTCCGATAAATGCACTCACTTCATCTTCATATTTATTCACGTATTCTAGTCCGTAAATTCCAGCTATAGAGTGACCCATGAGAATATATTTGTCAATGTTAAGACTTTGCAGTGCTTCATGGATTTCACTAGCAATATTTTCATTGGTTCTTTCCTTCGTCGTTCCATCACTTAATCCATAACCAAATGGCTCAACGACAACTACTTTGTAAAATGGCGCTAGTTCTTTGATTAGCGGCTTAAAATCAAGTGCTGGTGCTGCTGTTCCGTAACCCGTTAGTAGCACTACTGTTTCTTCGCTATTTCCTTCAATAAGAACATTCATATTTTTTCCATCTACAGGTACTAATTGACCATAAGCTTGTATTTTCCCTTGTTCCGATTTGCTGCTGATCACATTAACGATAAAAACAGTTGCTAGAAAAACTACTATTGTAATAATGATTACCGCTATTGATATAAGTATTATTTTAAGCGGTTTATTCATCCTCTTTTTCTTTACCTCTTCAGTTGATTTCACTCGTATCGTCTCCTGTCTTCATCTGTATATCGAGTTACCTTAACGGGCCACTAAGGAAATCTTATATGCTCATGATGTACTGTTCATGACGGCAATATGAACGGAGTATGAACTAACAAAAAAAGCTACAGTAACCACATGTAAAGAAGCTTACACATGATGCTGTAGCATTTAGAGCTTAGAACTTAGCGAATTTCGTCAATTTGATTAATAAGATCGTAATATTGCTACTCTGCCTTAGTTGTCATTGGTAAAGTAACAATGAACGTCGTCCCTCGACCTGACTCGCTCTCCACTTGTATATCACCTTGGTGTAGCGATACGATTTGTTTAACGATGGCGAGTCCCATGCCACTACCGTCATATTTGCGACTGTGGGAACGATCGGCTTTAAAAAACCGCTCGAATATCCGCTTCTGGTCCTCAGGCGAAATACCAATGCCCTCGTCACGTATTGTAATAGTCACATTGTGGTTATCTTGTTTCATACTGACTTTAATTATGCCGTTATCCTTGGAGAATTTAATGCTATTGCCGATGATATTCGTCCATACCTGATTAAGCTGGTCATGATCGGCTGTAAGCATAATAGCTTTCAAATTGAGCTCAAAACGAATATCGCGAGCCGACCATTGCGGCTGAATCGCAACGATAACTCGTCTGATCTGCTCATCAAGACTGAGTGTTACTAAGCGCAACTGTTGTGACTGCGATTCAAGCAAACTTAGCTTGAGCAGACTATCACTCATCTTAGACATTCGTGCTGCTTCATTAATAATGATATCAAGATAACGATTTCGCTCATTCACCGTAATCTCTTCTCCCTTGAGCGCGATAGCATAACCAGATATCGAAGTAAGCGGTGATTGAACTTCATGCGACACGTTCGATACAAATTCTCTACGCATTTGCTCAAGTTGCTGTAGATCTTTCATCATTTCTTCGAAACTTCGAGCTAGAGTACCCAGTTCACTCGATTGCTTTATATTTAGCTTAACATTGAAATCACCAGCTGCTATACGCTTGGTCGCTTGAGTCAGCTTCTTGATTGGTCTAACTAGAAATATAGAAGCAACCAGAATCAATAAGCTACCTGCAACCAACGAATAAGTCGCAAATGTCAATGCCCACCTTACGACGAAAGAAGTAGATGGAGGGATGAGCATCTCCAAAAACATCGCTTTCTTGCCCATTTCAGTTTCTAGCGGCAATCCTAAGAGAACAGCAGCAATACCATTCGGATGGTCTCTAACAACCTCTCCATCTAATACCTTCTGTACTTGTTCCATCGTCACAGCGCTAAGCTTGTGTCCGCTAAGATTTCCGTAAGACTGGAACTGACCCAATTCATCGTAAATTCGTATATGATAGGAATTAAGCTGCTTCATACCACTTACATATGATTCGGCTTCAATAAAAGGCAATACCTTATAAATCTCAATGATGTCCTGACCGAAATTACTCAAGTTAATTTGAGCGTTTTCGTTCAATTTTTCTTGGAATACCCAAGTGGACACGAAAAAAGCAATAATCGTTCCCGCAATAACGGAAACTAGAAATGTCAAAACAACTCGAATATATAAGGACCTAATCATTCGCTAACCTCAAGTCGGTAACCTAACCCACGCATCGTTTCAATACGGAAATCTGGTGTATTAGCAAATCGTTCACGCAACCTTTTAATATGTACGTCTATCGTTCGATCATCACCTGCATAGTCGATGCCCCATATTTGATCGATTAATTGTTCACGCGTATAGACTTGTCCAGGTGTTCCTGCAAGCTTATATAACAATTCGAACTCCTTGAGTGGCAACGTGAACGACTCCGTCCCTCTCGTTACTTTATAGGTTTGTCGATCAAGAATGACATTGCCGAACTTTATTGTCTGAGTGGAGCCAATTTTGTATCGTTTCAGTAATGACCTCACGCGAACAGTCAACTCTAACGGATCAAATGGTTTCGTCAAATAATCGTCGGCTCCAAGCTCAAATCCTTTCACTTTCTCCCATGTCTCGCCTCTAGCTGTTAGCATAAGCAAGGGAAGATCAGGGTCGGCTCTTCGCAGTTCCTTACACAACGTCCAACCATCCATAATCGGCATCATAATATCAAGCACGACAAGATCGACACTCGTTGATGTATAAGCGGCCATTGCTTCTTGTCCATCCGCGGCTTCGACTGTTTCGAATCCGTCATTATGGAGAAATAAACAGACAAGTTCGCGAATGTTCGCATCATCATCAGCAACTAGTATAGTAGGCATTCGTTCCCTCTTTTCTTGTTGTTCATTGTAGCCATTATACTATTAGAATAACCTATAATAAACTTTCGACTAACCCCTAATTAGCTTATTAGCAAAATAAAAGCCACCAAGATTGGTGGCCTAATAACTATAAGTTCTTTCTCTGTACAGGAATCCACACTTCGCATATAGATTCCGTTTGACTCTCATCCGTCCAATAATATTTCTCAATGCACGGACCATCAACTTGTTCAAAGTTCGCTGAAGGAAACCACTCCGTATAGATACGTCTCCATACGTTCACAATTTCCAAGCCGATCTCCGCATCATCCGGTATTTGCTCCTTGCTATCGAACACGGCATAAGTCTGAGTAGGAATCTCGAGAACCGTTAAGTTCTGTGGGATTCACTGCCTTCCTTTACTTCCGATCCCATGAGATAACGTTTCGTACCATCTTCACTGTAATCGTAATGATACCCATACAGAAGTGATCCCGGCTGATTCCCTACAACTTTATTGATTTCATCATGCATACCATTCTTCCATATTGTTTCCACAAATACTGGTATTTCCGTAGGGGCATCCTTTTTAATAATAAAATCCTTACCTACCACTGTTGAAGCAACTTCTTCCACAATCCGATAATTCATTTCAACTACTCCTTTAATCTGAATTTGAAAGGAGATTCGAGGAAACGACTTGAGCTTCACATCCTTTTTCTTTGCTGCAGAAGGCGTAATGCCATGCAATCGCTGAAAAGCTTTAGTGAATGCCTCCGGACTTTCATAACCATACTTCAAGGCGACATCAATAACTTTACTGTCCGTACTTGCCAATTCTTCAGCAGAAAGCGTAAGTCGGCGATTACGAATATATTCGGTAACAGTAAAGCCAGTCAAAGCATGAAACATACGTTGAAAATGGTATTTAGAAGACAATGCCGATTTTGCAATATCTTCTATTTCAAGCTTTGTCTGTAGCCGATCCTCCATATACTCGATAGCTTGGCGTAATAATACTAACGTCTCCATATGATCATCTCCTTTCTCCTTCATAGTACAAGGAGATGTACATTACTTCCTGTCTTGTAATGCTCCGTTTTGTCTAGAGTTAGTTTCTCTTCCTTGGATATGATTCAGACTATACCTATACGATCTTCTTTACATTACCCACTATAGCCTTTGGATGTATATTAATTGTTTCTGTATATTCAATTAGCCCAATATTGCATCCTGGTCCAATAGTAACTCGATTTCCCCTAACTATTCCTACTTTACTCCATTCAAGTGATACATCAGTAGCTTCTACTTGTTCGGATTTCAATCTCCAGACATCTGCATAACCAAATTGATCAGCTAACGACCTAATTAGAGTGGATAAGATGTTCAGTCGACTGTATCGAACGATGATTTGGTCTCCACCAATCTCATGTACAAAACATCTGCCACTCATATTAACATTAATCTTACTGGCATTTAACAAACCGTTGATATGAAAACCACCTGATGTATTGAAAGACTCAGCCTCGATATCTCCATTAACATGCATACTACCATTATTCTTAATTACTTCCGCTCGGACATCTTTTTGACAGCTCACTGATCCATTAGAAGTAACTTCATGACCATGCAAATGACCTGCAATTCTAGATGAACCTGATGATACATACCTACTGGTATTAATATCTCCATCAAACTTTGCTGAACCGCTTACTGTTACGGATTCGGAAGACACATTTCCATAGAAATGTGCCGATCCTGAAGTCTTTATATTTAATGCATTAATATCACCATTAATATTGCCAGATCCAGAAACAGTAATATTTTCATACAAACCACCTGCCAATTGGCCACTGCCACTAATGACCGCATTTCCTGATCGTGATTGTTCCATGAACTATCCCTCCATCACATTTTGTAATTTCTCGCTTAAATTCTTCGAACGTTCCGATAAATCATACTTTTGTACAACATAACAGTTATGATCAAGATAGTACCTACTAGCATTGTCTATCATTATATATTGAAGTACTAATCCTCTTCTGTAGATGACAACTTGCACATCTGTTCCTGTTAGATTGTGCGCCCATTGCCTTGCGGTCACGAGCCATTCCTTATTTTCTTCCTCAGTCAAAATAACATCTTGATTAATCCTATTTAATAACTCAATCAACAATAACTCTTGAAAAGTGAATCGATGCTTTCCCCAAAGTTGGATACATAGATTAGCCATATTAGGCGTTACATCAATAACTTCTATAATATCCAGCAGCAAGTATATCCGATTAGCGCTAATTGGAGAGAAAAGTTCAGCCATGTCATCTAATGAATGAGTGTCCTTCTTCGCTAAAATTGTACGAATTCGTTCTACCATTCTATGCCTAGGAAAGAATGTCTCTTGACCGGTAAAAGACGATTGCTTCATAAACCATTCATCTGGAATTAAACCTTGCCGTTTCCAACGATATAATTGCCCATATGAAATGCCAGTCTCCATAAGCAGATCCTTCTTAGAAATTACATCCTCCTGATTATCCATCAGATTTCCCTCGTTCCTCTTACGTAACAATGTTACACTGTATTGTATATTTATCGTAACATAACATTGTTACATTTGTATATAGTTAATGAATTCACTTACAAATAAAAAGATGACCCCTATATCTAAAGGTCATCTTATCCTTATAATTCTCTTTATCCTTGAGTCTCTTCTTCATTTTTATATTCTAAAATATCTCCAGGCTGACATTCTAATGCTTTACAAATCGCTTCTAACGTTGATACTCGAATCGCTTTTGCTTTTCCATTTTTTAATATAGATAGGTTAGCCATTGTTATTCCAACCCGCTCAGAAAGTTCAGTTACACTCATTTTTCTTTTAGCCAACATCACATCAATATTGATTATTATTGCCATCTTATTCACCTCAGACTGTCAATTCATTTTCCGATTTTATATCAATAGCCTCTTGTAAAAGTTTCTGCAAGACACCAGCAAAAAAGGCAATAACCATGGAAGCAAAAATGATGACCATTCCGATTACGATAATACCTGGGGCATCATCTTTCTCCGCTAAGAGATAAAATAGTGGCATACCTACCACAAACAAACTACTAATAATGACTGCATAATATTTAATATTCTTTAAAGCACGAACTGATAATTCTGAAAAAGCTTTATTCATATCAATATAACTTAATAGTTTAAAAGCTTGATATAGAGCAAAATAAAAAGGAATTGCCGCTGCATATAAATCAATAAAAATGAGATATTTCAAGTAAGTGTGATTTGGATATAATTCAGCTATATAATTCGCTATCTCCGGAACTACAAATATACACAAAGCAAGCACTGGAATGCCAATAAGAATAACCGCTACTTTTAAAAAGAGTGTTGTTCCTCGTTTCATAAAATGCACCTCATTTAATTATTGTTACATTGAATCTAACACAAAATTTATCGTTTTACAATATATTTAGATTGACATTTAATATATATAGATTGTTTCATCTAACTTTCAGTGCTTACATGCTAATATAAAAAAGAGCATTTCTCATCCATAAGAAATACTCTTTCATCTTAAATTATTAGGTGTCTTGTGTAGCCAGTAAGCGAATAGTTACTGTCGTTCCTTTACCTTCTGAACTACTATAATGAATTTCTCCATCATATTTTTCTACTATATTGTAGCAAATCATTAATCCTAAACCTGTTCCATTGCTTTTTAAAGAATAAAATGGAGAGCCTAACAACTTAATTTCAGCTTCTGACATACCGCTTCCTTCATCGATGATTTTTATCTCAATTATACCATTAATTTTACGTACTATAATTGAGACAGATTGCCCTACATCCGAAGCCTCTAACGCATTTTTAATTAAATTAATCAGTAACTGCTTAAACTCCATTTTATTAATGAAAATAATGCAGTCTTGCTCTACTATTATTTCAATTTGATTGTCAGATAATATCGCGTAGGAATGGAGCAAGCTTGTAACACTTTGAAGGACATCCCTCACATCCACTTTTTCTAGTTTTTGATCACTATTCGGCTTGGATAGTGTTAGAAATTGGGTTGTAATCTGTTCTACTGTGTTTAATTCATCAATCATTAGTTTAATCTTTCTTTTTGTAGGCTCACTAAATGAAGGATCTTCATTGAACAATTGCAAAAAACCGCTAACTACGGTTACAGGATTCCTAATTTCATGCGCAACAGCAGCAGTTAATTGTCCTACCATTTTTAAGCGCTCAGATTGCTGTATATGTTCATAATAAAGTTTCTGTTTTTTCATCCGTTTAAATGATAAATGAGCAATAAGAAACAATACCGCTTGAATAGCTACTAAATTAATAACATTACCAAAAATGTCTTCATCTAAATAAGAATATTTAACATCTCCATCTATAAAGATGAGATAAGTAAGTGTAATAGTCATTAATATTCCATTTAAAACGAAGGAAAAATAAAATAATTTCAAATCAAAAAAAAGTATAGATAAAATAGGAATTAGACAAATGAAAATATATGTAGTCCATGTTTCCGGATATAAAAAGAAAAGTGTATATAAATAAGCAAATCCAAATACAATTATGATCCTTCTAACAAAATGAGTCTCATATTTAGGATACATCCAAAAACAAACAGATAAAATTGTTACACACAAAAAATGTACAATATACCCGAAATAAATCTCCTGTAACTCCGTTGTAGATAATATTAATCCCGACACCATAAGAGTGATGACCATTGACATCACAATATAATACATTTTCCGATTAATCTTACTGTAAAATTCCTTCATTCATTCACCGCTTCTACATTATGCATATCATATTTACATTTTATTTTATAAAGTAATTATAGCAGTGGCTTTCATAAAATGGCAATATTGTACAAAATTTCACCTTTTCTCCTTATTTATAATAGATTTACTCGGAATGTTGATTCCCATCGTTGCATAATATTGATATGATTTAAAAAGGAATGATTAACCATCTTAGAGTGTGAGGTAGAAACTATGTCTATACTTATGATCAAACAATTGGTAAAGCGAAAAGGAAACGCATTATTACTCCCTGAGATTAATTTACAAATTACAAGTGGTCAATGTGTCGTTATGCAATGTAACAATGAACTAGGGCATTTACTTATTCAACTTCTTCTCGGTATTGTACCTGCTTCAAGCGGACAAGTACTATTCGAGGGTGTCGAGTTGCGCCATGAATTTAAGAAAAAAGCACATAGAATAGGTATCTCTCTTCTAAACGATGGAGTCTATGACCGACTAAAGGTGAAGGACTATCTTACTTTTTATAAAGATCTGTATGAAACCTCAGATTCAATTGATATAGTCTTAAGCAGAATAGGATTACTCGATAATCGAGATAGCAAACTTTCTACATTAAGTTTCTCCGAGCAGAAACGTTTGCAACTAGGAAGAGCCATAATACATAATCCTTCATTACTTATATTAGAAGAACCTGAACAGAATGTGGATATTGAGAGCCATATTATTATTCGAACATTAATCGCTGAACTTCGGGATGAAGGAAAAGCTATTCTTATAACGACTTCCTACTTGGCTGATGCCATTTCTATTACTAATGAGGTATACCGATTGAATGAACATGAACTGAAAAAAATAGAAATTATCGACGAACCTGAAACAGACGGTCAAACGGATAACAGACTGGTTGCAGATACAGATACTGAAGCTCAGCATCCTGCCGAGATGGTAAGTAAACAATCACCATTAACCGAGCAACAGATCGAACAATCGGAAGTATCTATTCAGCCACTGCCATCTCTACCTATTCAGGTCGAAGTGCGACCTGTTCGTGTTGAGAAAATCCCCGCTAAGGTAGAAGATAAGATTATCTTATTCGATCCGACAGAAATCAATTTCATTGAAAGTAGCGATGGGATTTCCATGCTTCATGTAAAGGGTGAAACATTCCCTTGTACGCTTACCTTGAATGAGCTCGAGCAAAAACTTAAAGCATTTGGCTTTTTCAGATGCCATCGATCTTATATCGTCAACCTACAAAAAGTACGTGAAGTTATTACTTGGACACGAAATAGCTTCAGTCTTATTTTGGACGATAGTACGAAAAGCTCGATTCCACTTTCCAAAGGTAAACTTGACGAGTTAAAGACCATTCTAGGCATCTAAAGGTCTATAGTTTAGCCATGATCTGTGTATCATTCACCTTTAAATGCGCATCATTCAACCCTTCATTTACTCTTTTTATCCTTATTATAATGCGTGGTTACGGGATTTCCTTTAATGTTGGTGTTGCAAGACGAGAACAACATTAAAGGAGCTAGCCGAAATGGAATATCAGATTGAAGTGAACCAATTAACTAAAGTATTTGCAAATAAGTCGGCCCTAAATGGAGTCAATTTTCAGATTAACCGCGGTGAGATTTTCGGATTACTTGGTCCAAGTGGTTCCGGTAAAACTACAATGGTCAAAATATTAACCTCTCAACTTGTACACACGTCAGGGTCGGTAAACGTGTTTGGAAGCGATGTACGTAATCTACAGAACTCCCAGCAAATGAAACGGATTGGTATTCTTACAGATAACAGTGGCTTATACGATCGACTTACTGTTTATGATAACTTAGAGCTGTTTTGTAAGTTATATGATGTTGATTTCAAACGCATAGACGAAGTACTCGATGAAGTAAATCTTTTACAAGATAAGAAAACGACTGTAAAGCAACTATCCAAAGGTATGAAACAAAGAGTAACATTAGCTCGTGCAATTTTACATAAGCCTGAGCTTTTGTTTCTTGACGAACCGACTTCAGCACTAGACCCTACGAATAAACAGCAAATTCATAATGTGCTACGGAAATTGAATGAGGCTGGAACTACAATCTTCCTTAGCACTCATGACATGCAAGAAGCTGAAGATCTATGTGATCGAATTGCATTTCTTCATAATGGAACCATTCTAGAGCTGGATACACCGCAAAGTCTGCGTATCAAACACGGTGACTCAACCATTAATATTGGATTAAAAAATGGTACTTCAATTAACGTAGGTCAGGATGAGGTAGGAACTAAAGCTATCTTGAATTATATGAATAATAGAGAGTTACTTACTATTCATTCTAATGAACCAACTTTAGGCGATATATTCATAAAACTAACTGGGAGGTCACTACAATGACATTTTCGATGAAGAGGGTACGTGCGATTATTGCGAAGGATTGGAAAGATTTAACTAAAAATTACTATATATTAGTTTCAATACTTTTACCTTTAGGCTTTGCAGTGATGATATCTCGTCTAGACACTGATGACGCTAGCATGCTAAGTATGCCGATCAACATTGCATTAGTTATGACCGGTGCCTTTGTTCAAGCATCCATGATGGCAGAAGAAAAAGAAAAAAGTACTTTGCGTGTCCTATTACTCTCCCCTGCTACGACGTTAGAAATTATGATGGGCAAAAGTGTTTTATCTGCTGTTATCACTTCAATAGTCGTCGCTGGCTCTATTATAATTAGTGGAATTGAAGTTCCAAGTCTATTTTTCTTATCTATTATGATTATATTATCACTAATCATTTTCATATCGTTAGGTACTATTATTGGACTTATTTCACGTACTGTAATGGAAACCTCCATCGTAGGATTGCCAATTCTCGTCATCTTTATCTATGGATCTGTGCTAGGTTCTATGTTTGATAGCTCTGTTGTTACAAATCTGATTACATATCTACCTACGGAAAACTTCTCAGCCGCACTTATGAGTTTACAAGGCAATGGCGGTTTATCAGAAATTAAATGGAATCTTCTTAATATGCTCATCTGGGCAATTTTCTCGGCAATGTTAGCAGTATTCATCTACGGTAAGCGTCGCTTTGATAAGTAATTAATAATAAAATGAATGTGAGGTAAAACCAATGAACTCCAAAACAACTAAATTTATTTTTCAAATGTTATTAACTGCTGTCATTGTGATTATTATTGTTTCTGTTATCAAAAACTTAGGTTAGTTTTTAAACAATCCCATAAAGCTTCCGAGATAATCTCGACTTCCAAACTGTCTGATTTTTCATATATAAGTATAATAGGGACAATCATACAAGTAATAGTTGGCAAAAATCAAATAAACCAGAGGCAAACTCTTAAGTGTTTGCCTCTGGTTTATTTATTTGTCTTATTTGGGGTGATCATGATTAGCTGGATTAGTCAGTACTTATCAATCTTGTACCAGAATATAGGAAGCGGAAACCATCCTACCGGCGCAGTAACTGCCATATAACGACTATGTTGTGTTAGCAGCAAAGCCTGAGCTTGCTGCTTATTAAGGACAACTGCATCGGGCTTAGCAGTCCGTTCGACAGTCACGCCACTCGCATCCACTCGCACAGTAATTGGCTGACCGTCCATGATTGCGCAAAATTCCCCCTGGACAATCCCTGTGGTCTTAAACTTAAGCGTCAGATACGCCTTCAATACATTGGCAAAATCCAGAATATGATACATATCAGATGTCTCGATAACATAGTCCTCAGCAATGCTGCCAAGAGTCGTATTCATAGACATGTCATATTCTGGAGTGAAAATAGAAATCCGCTCTGCTTTGCTGTATACCATATAGGCCTTAATGGTCCGCGAAATATCGTCCGTATTTTTCATGGCGAATTCAGATATTTCATCGCCTGCTTCGTTTACGATTAGGTACCCAATTAAATTACCTTTATCCAAGACGCCCAGCGCGTTTTGATGGAGAGTGTTGAAAATAAGTGGCAATTGCTGTACGTTACGTTCAATATAAGCCAGCCGCGAGGTGTTAATGCTATTCGCAAAGGATTCTGCTCCTTCGACCTCAAATAACGGGCAGAAAGATATCCCTGTGTCGTTCACATGTCTTAAGGCATGTCTCACGTTGGCCTCTCCCACGAAATACTTGAACTTTACACCGCCAAGAGTGAAACCAAAATACTCATATCTCTGTCGCTGGCCATATAATACGACCATATCATACGTATCGCGCAGTTCATCAAGCCACATATTCATAAGAACCTTCATATGCCCTTCGCCACGCGCACGAGGATGGACCGATACGGTACCTAAATAGCAGGTTCGCAGCTTATAGTCACATACCGACAGAGGCTCTGGAAAAACGGCCACCTGTGCGCACAACCTGCCTTTCTCATCCGCAGCGACCATATGCATTGCTGAAGTATCTACGTTCTTTGCATACCCTTTGGGCATCAAGTTTTCAAAATCTAAGCGAAAAGCATAGTTGGCTAAATCTATGTATTCATCGCGCTCATTCGGAGTTGCCTTTCTGTATTTAATCATTTGCCCCACCCCTTCAAGCTAAATATTAGACTACCTTCCTTAACTATATTTCTCGAAGCACATACAATATCCTGCCCAACAGCGTATTCCAGATCGACAAAGAACTGGCGACATCAAGAGCCAGCGTAAGTGGTTCTTCAAGCTGTTTAATTCAGGGTAACGCATCATTCTATCATCGGAAAAACTTGCTTCTACTTATGATATGGTTCCTCTTATACAATCTATTACCATAACCGTTGTACAGGGAATTATAGAATATACTCAGCGTATACTTCACCTGAAGGATGGATATTACCAGTTTCAATAAACCTGAGTGATGAGTATAGATTTTTAGCAATTTCGTTTTCAGGTTTATAGGTAAGTTCAACGACCCTAGCCTTCCCATGCGGTAATGATTTTGCAAATTCTACAGCTTTTACCATAGCTTCTTTACCGTAGCCTTTGCCTTGGTATCGCCGATCAATCATAAATTTGAATACTCCATAACTGCTGTACTCAAAGTTGCCATCTCCATCGTCGTAATACATACTCAAAAAGCCAACCATATTCTCATCTTTATAAATCGCAAATGTAATAATAACCTGTCCTTCTTTTGAGGCAATATAAGCTTCTGCAAGTGCATGTTGATTGGATGAAATAAACCGTTTCTGTTCCTCTGTAACTTGCAGCTCAATACATTCAATAAAATTGTCCCAAGTTATTTCTCTAAATTCCAATTCTCATCCCCCTATATTAATAAAATTGTTGTAATTTAACCATAATTAGAATAAAAAAGCAATGATATTTTGCTGAACCAAGGCCCCTTTTTCGAGGGGTATTTTCTTTTTCATGAGGTATGAAGTTCCTGTTAAAGCATATTCCGTAAAACATCATCTTCCAAGAATCAGAAGACGATGTTTTTATTGCTCTTTAGGTCAGCTTCCATGTGGATTTCCTTAATCAGCGTTTCTTTGTTCCTACACTATTGACAGAATTACGATTGCTCACTTATTGTAAAAATTGTAAAACTAACCCTTTGTTTCTTATGCCCTTATGCTATATTCTTTTCAAGTTTAGAGAGGAGCAACGCTTTATGGATCAACATATTAAACAAGCGATAGTCAGGGGAGAAACCTCGCTTGGCATCGAGTTTGGATCCACCCGAATTAAGACTGTACTGATTGATTACAATTTTAAAACCATCAGTTCCAGCAGCTATGAGTGGGAAAATCAATTGATTGACGGTTATTGGACCTACCATCTCAATGAAATGATTAATGGGTTGCAAGAAACCTATCACCAATTAAAGCAAGAGGTTGAGAATACTTATGGCGTAACACTGCAAAAAATTGGATCAATCGGATGTTCAGCCATGATGCAGGGCTATATCGCACTTGATAAAGCTGGGGAGTTTTTGGTTCCGTTCCGTACATGGCGCAATGCCACAACAGGTACAGCTGCATCGGAGCTAACCGAGCAATTTCAGTTTAAAATTCCAGAGCGCTGGAGCATTGCACATTTGTATCAAGCGATCTTGAACGATGAAGAGCATGTTGCTAACATAGATTATATTACGACTTTGTCGGGTTACATTCATTGGCTGTTAACTGGCAGCAGGGCTATTGGTGTGGGGGATGCCTCTGGAATGTTCCCGATTGATGAGTCTTCCCAGCAATATAATGAAGATATGTTAAGGAAGTTTTCCGGTTTAATTGCCGATAGAAACTACACGTGGAATCTTATAGATATTTTACCTAAAGTTTATACTGCAGGTGAACATGCTGGATATCTCAATGAAGCTGGGGCCCTACTATTAGATCCATCAGGAAGCTTGCAAGCAGGTATTCCTCTATGTCCTCCTGAAGGCGATGCCGGAACAGGAATGGTTGCTACGAATAGTGTAAAAAAGCGTACCGGGAACATTTCCGTAGGCACGTCGATTTTTGCCATGTTTGTACTCGAGAAAGAATTAACCACGCTGTACCCTGAGATTGACATCGTGACTACACCTGATGGTAGCCCTGTCGGCATGGTTCTTGCTAACAACTGCTCCAGCGATATTAATGCATGGCTCGGCTTATTCCGTGAATTTTATGAAGCAATGGGGCTGAAACCCGATATGAACCAGTTATTCAGCGTCCTGTTCAACAAAGCACTGGAAGCAGACGCTGATGCCGGAGGCTTGCTGAGCTACGGCTATTATTCAGGCGAGAACATTACCGGGCTTGCAAAAGGTCGTCCGCTGTTCGTTCGTTCTCCAGAAAGCCGCTTCAATCTGGCTAACTTTATGAGAGTACATCTATTTACTGCTTTTGCTGCACTTAGGCTCGGTATGGATATTTTGACACAAAAGGAGCAAGTAAAGATCGATCGTATTTTGGCGCATGGCGGATTGTTCAAAACGCCGCTTGTCGGCCAAAAAATGTGTGCCGCAGCACTGAATGTTCCTGTTTCGGTCATGTCTAATGCTAGTGAGGGGGGTCCATGGGGGATGGCGATCTTAGCATCTTATATGGTTAATAAGGAGCAGCACGAGGGCTTGGCTGATTACCTAACTACTAAAGTATTTAAAGATGCGGAAGGACAAGAGGTTTATCCTGACAGCTCAGATGTGATTGGCTTTACCTTGTTTATGGAGCGTTATACGGAAGGGCTTGCAATTGAGCAGGCAGCAGTAGATCATTTGGTAGAAAATTGGAAAAAATAAAAAATGTATTATTTATGTTACGGTTCATCGAAGTGTTTACGGTAACTCCAAACAGCTAACAGGGTTATTCTGATACTTGAAGAATAGTAATAACAACCCGAATTGAAGGGATTGAGCCAATCGAATGGAACTTTATGCTGTAAAATTTGGAGAATCTTTGTTTCACTTAAGAAATATATACCGCGATATGAATAATTCAGAGGAAATTGTTAAGATTGCGTGGTCTTATTATATTGCAAAGCATAATAATAGAACGATTTTCATTGATACAGGCTTTCGCGATGTAAATGTAGCAAATCAATGGGGTATTACGTTTACCGCAGTTGACAACGAGTTAGAGAGCATCATTAATAACCTAAACTTAGTTGATACAGTAATTATTACTCACAGTCACTTTGACCATATTGAAAATCTCGACTTGTTTGATAACCCTGAAATCATTATTTCTAAAATCGACTATGACATTGCACTAAAACAATGCTCACAATCCATTAAAGAGAAATTACTGCAATGCAATGTTGTGACCGTAGAAAATGAATATGTTTATAATGACCTATTCCGATTCAAAGTTATTGGCGGTCATAGCAACGGTTCATCAGTCGTTTATTTTGAAGCTAATAATAACAACTATATAATAACTGGCGATGAATGTTATTGGTGCGATAATATGATAAGCAATCGACCAATTGGAATTTACTCGAGCACAGAAAATAACGAAAGCTTTATAAACAATGCTCATCCAAGTGGATTAATCCCGCTTCCATTCCATGATTTAAGTATATTTGAACAATATTCAGCAATTTCTAAAAATATTGTCAGAATCCTTTAAAACTGATTCGGCTTAGCTGATTCTATATCGTATAACCTAGTCAGCAATTGAAAAAGTGCGAGCTTAAAGCTTGCACTTTTTTGTATTATCACTATTAAGTAAACTTCAGCAATTAATTAAAAGTTGGAACAACAGCGCCTTTATAAGTCTCATTAATAAAACTCTTTACCTCGGGCGATTTCAGAGCTTCAATAAGCTTAACATTCCAGAATAAGCTATGCGACCAATGCCTTATTGAACTTAGAGAATCAAACTGCTATCTTATTTATCTTTAATTAATGCCTTAAAAGTTGTTAATTTATGTTGGACTCGCCGATACATCATATAATCGAACAGATTTGCTATGCATATAATGCCAAGTACTATCCATAATATTGGCATAAATTCGCCTTGATTCTCCATCTGATCACCTGCGATCATGATGAATGACACCATGATTAAAGTAGTAACAATTAATGCAATGAGGTTGTTTATAAAGAAGTACATTTTGGAATTGGCTATACTAATTGGGAGTATTGCAGTCAGCCATTCTGTTATAAATCCGATGAGGAAACCTATACTTCCACTTGCTAATACAGCTATAATTTTGTATGCAAATAACACATCCGTATCGTTGTAAAACTGTAGTAGAAGACCTATAAAGAGACCCAGAAAAAATGATTTTATTATATTTTCCAAATGAATTTTCTCCATTGTGGCTCTCCTATATTTTGAGTGTGTTGCGAAGCTTTTTTGAATACATTTTTGAAACTTCTAACTCAACATTATTATCCATTCTAAGTACATATCTGGAGTTAAACCAAGGGATAATTTCTTTTACGTGTAGCAAATTAACAAGTTGAGATTTGTTGATTCGCAAGAATCCTTTTACCACCCACAGGTTCTCATAATATTGCAGCGTTTCCTTGATACTATAGCAATTGGACTTTGTGTAAGCCATAATCCCATCAGAACCTGCTTCTAGATACAAAACATCTCTTGGTTCAATAACTACAAATTTATTGTCGCTTAATCCTGTCAGCGTATTCATATAATGAATGTCTTCTCGAATGCCAGAGACCAGTAGCTTAATCACATCCATATAATCAATCGCGTCGAACACAACACTAAGCTTTCCGCTTGGCAGGTCATATCCTTTTTCAACTAGTACCAAATCACTGTCCTGCTTAATGTCTATTTGGTATTTGACTAATTCTTGTTTTATTTTTTCATAAACTTTATTTGAACACAATAATTGAACCATCATGTGTCTCCTATTTACAACTTATGAAATGTTTACTCAACTATTATCCTATCATAAATCATTCTAATTTTTACTAATTCTTCTATACCTTTTTCCGCATAATCCATTGATCCAAAATTAGCGATATAAAAGGTATCCCCCTCTTTATCATATAATGCATAAGTCCCTGTAGCTCCGACAGCGCCATAAACATCACTCATTGAGCCCAGCAGAAATGACAACTCACTAAAGTCAAAATACATCATACCCATGCCATAGTAAATACCCTTTTCATAACGTTGATTAAAGTCAGTCATCTGACTATAAACTTCGTCAGACAGTAAGACCCCACCTTCTAGAGCCCTCATGAACGTTAACAGATCGTTCATAGTCGTAACTACGCCACCGCCCGCCCAGTCAACCGATAATGCATTTCTATTACTATAGTCGATACCATTGATATAAATCCCAACAATATCAACCGGTTCATCGTTATAAAACATTAAATAACTATCGTTCATGTCTAATGGATTAAATATTCTTTCTTCTATAATATTTGAATATGTCTTTTTCTCAATAGCTTCCAGCATAAGTCCAAGCAAAATATATCCCGTATCCGTATAATAAAATTGTCTCCCCGGAAGTCCAACCGCATCTTGGTTTTCTCTAGTGAATGCAATCAACTTTTCTGGAGTAAATGAAATATCCGGATTAAATGTAATCATTTCTAGTAGAGGTTTTCCGCTTTTTACTGGACCTTCGAAATAATCACCAACGCCCGATGTATGACTCAGTAACTGTTGCAGCGTTACCTGATCTTTATAATCAATGCCATCTATCACAAATAATCCCTTAAGGATATCCTCATCTAGCCAAGAACTAATTTTATCGTCATAGCTGATTTTCCCCTCGTCAACTAACATACCATAGATAGCAGCACACATCGTTTTACCTATGCTGGCTGAATGATATTGACTATCAAATTGAACCGGTTCATCTGACAATTGATTTTGCATACCTACTGCAAATTGTTCAAAGTAACCTGTTTGGCTGGATTGAATGGTCAATAAGACACTAGATAGCGAATCGTCTTTCTCCACTATTTTCGTTAAATGTTTTTCAATTTTTTCATTAACTGCCTCTTCCGATATCGGTCTATTCATAATAGCTAATATTCCCAATCCAATTACCACTACAATGATCACACATACGATTACTCTCAAAGCTATCTTCTTCATATGGACCACCTTTCGCTTCATGTACTCATACATTAATCTAAGCGGTGAGTGAGGATTTAGATACGCTTTTAAGCTAAGTTGTCAAAATTCAAGGTTAAGACGACTTTCTAGATATCTAACATTAGGCCAGGAAGTATAAATAATCGGCAGAATAAGCAGAATAGTAAAGGTCAGGGTATAGTTCCTAATACCATTGCATTTTTAACTTCTCTAAAAAAAATATATTTTTCCAAAAAAAATCTCTTGCTCGCTCAGCTCTATCCTGCTATTATGTAGAAGAATGAAATTTGGAAAGCTAATATTCAAAGCATGTAGGATCTTTCCAAGCAGATAACCTTTGACCACTTCTAACAAGAAGTTATGGCCATACGGACAGCCCGGTCAAATGCCGATTGGCAACTTTAGTTGCCTTATTGATTGAGTTAAAAGCTCAAATTTTATAAGTTGGTTACTTTACAACCAGTGCATATGCACATAACTTGTGAAACGGTCAATAAGAGTGGTAAAAGTAATTATTTGCTATATAGACTCTGATCCTAACATGATATATTTGAATATTAAGAACCTTTCCATGAAACTTTACGTTTTATGACTGACGAGCACGCAAGAAGTTTGTCCAGTCATATTTAGTGGGACTATCTTATTATTTATATATATCAAGCAAGTGTGGTGCGCATCGTGCGTGTTTCGCTTGCTTTTTTTGTTGCCGTTTTTGCAGTTCTAAAAATTCACTTGTGATAGGAGATCGAATAATGGGAAAAGCACTAGTCATTGGCGCCGGTGGCGTAGCATCAGTAGCAATTCACAAATGTGTTCAAAACAGTGAGGTTTTTGAAGAAATCTGTATCGCAAGTCGCACGAAATCCAAATGCGATGATCTGAAAGCGAAATTGGACGGCGGCAAAACTAAAATTACGACTGCACAAGTAGATGCAGACAATGTAGATGAGCTAATCGCTCTAATCAATGAAGTTAAACCAGATATCGTAATGAATCTGGCTCTACCTTACCAAGATTTAACGATCATGGATGCTTGCCTAGCTACAAAAACGAACTATATGGATACTGCAAACTATGAGCCAGAAGATACTGCGAAATTCGAATATAAATGGCAATGGGATTACCGTGAGCGCTTTGAAAAAGCTGGAATCACAGCTCTTTTGGGTAGCGGATTCGATCCAGGCGTAACTGGCGTATTCTCTGCTTATGCACTGAAACATTATTTTGATGAAATTGAATATATCGACATTTTAGATTGCAACGGCGGCGATCACGGTTATCCGTTCGCAACTAACTTCAACCCGGAAATCAACATTCGTGAAGTATCCGCTAATGGACGCTACTGGGAAAACGGAGAATGGATCGAGACGAAACCGATGGAAATTAAGCGCGAATATAACTTCGCTGAAGTCGGTCAAAAAGATATGTACTTGTTGTACCATGAGGAGCTTGAATCTCTTGCACAAAACATGCCTGGATTGAAACGTATCCGTTTCTTCATGACTTTCGGACCTAGCTATCTTATGCACTTAAAAGCTCTTGAAAACGTAGGAATGACTTCCATCGAACCAATCGAATACGAAGGAAAACAAATCATTCCACTTCAATTCTTAAAAGCTGTACTACCAGACCCAGCTTCCCTTGGACCGCGTACGGTGGGCAAAACGAACATCGGCTGTATTTTCAAAGGTAAAAAAGATGGTCAAGACAAAACTTACTATGTATACAATATTTGTGACCACCAAGAATGCTATAAAGAAGTTGGTTCTCAAGCCATCTCTTATACAACTGGCGTTCCTGCCATGATCGGTGCAGCTATGGTTATGACTGGAAAATGGAATAAACCAGGCGTATTCAATATTGAAGAGTTCGATCCAGATCCATTCATGGAGGAGCTAAACAAATGGGGACTTCCATGGGTAGAGGACTTCAATCCTGTCCTTGTTGACGCATTGCCTGAGGAAGCTAAAAAACCGGAGTTGGTTCGCTAACATGAAGTTTGAGGAATTACCGACACCCTGTTTTGTAGTTGATGAAGCGCTCATCGAAAAAAACCTTAAGATTTTAAGCGGCGTTATGCAGCGTACGGGAGCCAAAATATTGCTAGCGCAAAAAGCTTTTTCCATGACTGCAATGTATCCGCTTATTGGAAAGCATTTAAGCGGTACTACTGCAAGTGGTTTATACGAAGCGCGTCTAGGTCACGAGGAAATGGGCAAAGAAAATCACGTCTTTGCTCCTGCTTATCGTGAAGATGAAATCGAAGAAATTATTGCTATTTGCGATCATATTATCTTTAATTCCTTCTCTCAGCTGGAAAAGTATAAAGCAAAAGCTCTTGCTGCTGGGAGAAAAATAGGCGTTCGCATTAATCCAGAATGCTCAACACAAGAGGGCCATGAAATCTATGATCCTTGTGCGGTAGGTTCAAGATTTGGTGTGAAGCTAGAGGATTTCCGTCCGGATCTCCTTGAGGGCGTTTCGGGACTGCATTTCCACACCCTTTGTCAACAGAACTCGGATGATTTGGAGACTACGCTTAATGCAGTCGAAGACAGGTTCGGACCATGGTTATCTCAAATGGAATGGATCAACTTCGGTGGCGGTCACCATATTACTAGAGAAGACTATGATATCCCGAGACTTGAAGCGTGTATTGCGCGAATGCAGCAAAAATACGGCTTGGAAGTTTACCTTGAGCCTGGCGAAGCTATTGCACTTAATGCGGGCTTTATGGTTACTTCCGTTCTGGATATGAACAAGAATGGCATCGAAATTGCTATCGTGGATACATCGGCGACATGTCATATGCCAGATGTTCTAGAAATGCCTTATCGTCCGCCACTTTTCGGTTCAGGCGAAGCTGGCGAGAAGTCTTACACCTATCGACTTGGCGGTCCCACTTGTCTTACTGGCGATGTAATCGGAGATTACTCCTTCGATCAGCCCTTAAAGATCGGCGACCGGTTAGTGTTTGGGGATATGGCGATCTACTCTATGGTGAAAACGAACACCTTCAACGGTATGCCGCTTCCTGCTATTGCGTTGCAGGATAAAGACGGTAATTGCCGCATTGTTCGTGAGTTCGGCTATGAAGATTTTAAGATGCGACTAGCATAATATATTAGTAAAGCCTTAACTCTACCTATTGGTAAGGTTAAGGCTTTTTTTGGGCTAAGATTCGTTATAGTTATGTGAAATACTCAATAGTTGATTGAGGGAAGAAATGGTTAATATATCTGCCAAGTGTTTCTTTAATTTCTTCCTGCTCTTGGTCTGTATAAACATATTTTCCAATTCCATATCGTCCCCATTTCCATTTCCTCTTATTTTCATCAAGTTCCAGCTTTGTCATCGGATAATTCTTCTCGATAACATTCTTCGCTGGTTTAGTAAATCGATGTTGAATTAATTCGAAGGTCAAATCTTTCTTTGCGGAATCGGAAAGAACGGATTCTAATCTCTCGAACATTACCTTATAGTCCTCTTTCCATCCTTCGTGCAAATAGATTGGAGCAATAATGAATCCTAATGGATATCCTGCCTCTCCTACCCTCTTAGCCGCTTCCATCCTCTCAGATTGTCTAGATGTTCCCGGTTCAAAATTTTTTATAATATATTCGTCATTCATACTGAAGCGAAATCGAGTCCGACCATTATGCTTGGCATCAAGTAAATGATCAACATGAGCAAATTTGGTTACAAAACGTAATCTTCCTAATTCAGATTGACCAAAAAATTCAATAGCCCTCTTTAGAGAATGTGTTAAATGATCAATACCAACGATATCCGATGTACAGGATGCTTCAAACCTTGTTATCTCTGGAGCTCTCTCCTTCATATATTGATTAGCGGCTTCAAAAATGTCATCAAGATTAACATATGTACGAATATACGGCTTACTGCCCATAGTAGTTTGTAAATAGCAATAATGACAATGACCCATACACCCAGTTGCAAACGGAATTGCATATTCTGCAGAAGGTTTTGAAGTATCAAACTTTAAAGTTTTTCTAACCCCAACGACTAGAGTGGACTTAGCATTTCTATATTTTTGAAAGTCATTGTCTCCAGGTAGGTTTCGTATTTGATTATGTGAGGTAGTCTCTCTAATCTCAATGCCCATATTTTCAAATTTGGTTATTAATTCTCTTCCTAGAGGATATTCCAGTGCTCTTGGTTCGACATAAACAAGTTGAGGTACGAAAGGCTTAACCATAGTAGCCCTCCATATCAGTAAACCCAAAAGAGTCTCTGTAGGCATCTTCAGCCTCACTTGCTGATTGATATATGGCAAATTCATCGTTTAATGGATAATATGTTTCATAAATAAATAGTGAAAGATTACCAGGAGAATTAGGATCCATCACAACTGCAGCTTCCTGAACATTAGCTACTCCCTGAACATGAGGGTTACGAATAATTACATACACGATTTGTCCCGGCTGAATTACGTCTAACATTTTACCAACCCCATCCTTATGTTTTTGTTAGTATGACATGGAATTGTGTAGAATATCCTAACATATAAAGATAATTTTTAAGTTAATGAAATGTAACACGGTACATCCACAATGTTATAATCCAAATACATATTCGAAGGCTAATATTAGAAACCATCAATCTTCATCATCATTATGTTTGTATCAATCTCATCTGGATTCATTAAGTTTATTTACTTCCATTTCCTTCTTACTAAATTGATACGTGACAATAACATCTTCAATAATTGCAGTATCATCGTATGCAAGGGAACCCTCAAACTGTAAAGTATCATTGTCATTCCACACTATGTCATTGACATAGCTATAATTCTCATGATCTATGCGAATCCATGTATCTAATTCTTTTTGTGCACCATATTTAACTCTTGCTGATTCTACTAATTCTGGACTTGTCATTCTATCTTCAACATTAATAATATCAATAAAGTCGCTTTTATTAGAGTTCATAACTACTGCAATGAGTTTTCGATCTGGTGAAGGAATTATTTTTCTAATATACATCGCTGTTCTGGAATAGTGAAAATACTCTTCAAGCACATTGTCTTTTATTCTCCATAGGACGTTTTGACTTCCATAATCTGAATAGTTGTTAAACAACGTAAATATCTTACTTCCGTCAGCCAGCTCAACAATATAAGAGCTCTCATAAGTTTTTGAGAGAATATCTACGGCGAAAGCAGCAGCATCCGCGATTTTTTCATTTTCACTTTCCATAAATGGCTGAATTTCTTTTAACGCTTTTACTCTCATGCTTTCATCATTAAAGCTTTCTACTAGCCGATTAATTGCAATATATATGTAATCATTATTATCACTTTTTAATGCTTTCAGAAATTTATCCGCATCATACTGAGTAACAGGTTGTAATTCCAAGCTTTCAGCTGTTAAATAACGTATGTAAGGTTCTGAATTTTGATTTTTAATATAATCTGTTGCTAATAAAACAGTAGCCGTAGAACTGTATAGAGCAAGACATGCAACCAAAACAACCCACTTTTTAGAGATACCTTTTTTTCTTCCGTTTATTCCACTATGCTCGGCCGCATCAATTAAGTTTTCATCAATTAATCCTATCTCCCGAAATAAATCTTCACTTTTCATAAGTTAACCCCCTCTTTGAGTAGATAATCTCTAAGTTTATTTCTTGTTCGAAATAATGTAGACTTCACTTTACTATTACTCATATTAAACATTCTCGATATATTCTCGATTGAATCTGAGTACCAGTACCTCCTAATAAATAAATTTCTTGCTTGCTCATCGATCTCATATAAAAATTGATTAATTAAGTTTGCGATCTCACCTGCTTCATACTCTGTTTCTACAGTATTAGGAGAAGCTAAACATCCTTCTAATTCAGTCAGAATAACTTCAAACTCACGATTACGCTTTTTCGCTGTATTATAACCATATTTATCAAGTGCAATATTACGTGCGATTCTACCTAGAAATACAGAGAACTTTCTAGGCATATTGGGCGGTATTGTATTCCACGCTGCTAAATATGTATCGTTCTCACACTCTTCAATATCTGAATAATTGGAAAGTATGTTTCTTGCAATTGCTTTGCAGTACGCCCCATATTTGTTTTTAGTCTCTAAAAGCGCTTGCTGCGAACGCCGCAAGTATAGATGAACTATTCCTTGGTCTTCCATCCGCTATTCTCCTTTGGAAAAACTTATCTTTATCTCATGTGTTTATTGCACATACTCTTAACTATATAGTAGAAAGTTCGCAAGATTGGTTGCACTTATAGTATAAATTTTATTATATTTAGCGGTCACAAGTTTCTTATGTTCTAATTGCTCTTATTTTGTAGATGATTGTTTTGTTAGTATGGTTAACGCCTCAATTTATGGTATTGTTCCATTTTAAAACAAAAAAGACGGTAGGAAACTAATCTTCACTAGTTTCCTACCGTCTCAAGCTCTTAAAAATATAAATCTATGATTTCACAGTTTCTAGCAATCTAGCAATAATTGTTGCAAATTCTGCTCTAGTGATATCTTTTTCAGGCTTGAATGTACTGTCTGCGTATCCTGTAATAATTTTATTGGATGTGAGTGCATCAATGTATTCATAATACCACGCATTTCCATTAACATCTTTGAATGACGTATTTCCCGTACCTGTTAACTTAAAGGCTCTAGTGATTAATGCCGCTAGTTCACCACGACTCATCTTCTCATCTGGACGGAAGGTTCCATCACTATATCCATTCATCAAGCCCGATTGAGCAGCTGCACCAATAAACGTATTCGCCCAATGCGTTGAAGAGACATCTGTAAAGCTACTTCCTTGTCCTTCAAGTCCCAAGTAAATTGTAATTACCTTAATCGCTTCAGCGCGAGTCAAACCTGAATCTGGAAGGAATGTTCCATCGGAGTAGCCCGTTAGTAATCCCTTAGCAATCAGAACATCAATGCTAGCTTTAGCCCAATGATTCGTTGTATCTACAAAACTAACAACTTCCGGCTTATCTGGAGGTGTTGTTGGTTCTGGTGTTGGTTCTGGTGTTGGTTCTGGTGTTGGTTCTGGTGTTGGTTCTGGCGTTGGTGTCGGTGTTGGTTGATCAATATCTGGACCAGGATTAACTGAGCCTGAAACGTATCGAAGTGCTGGAACAAATGTTGTAAGTAGTCTAGCTTGACTTTGTTGCTCAAGAGCATAGCCCATACCTAAAACTTTTGCATCATCCCACGCTCTACCAACAAGTTGCATAGAGATAGAATACCCACTATCGTTCGTACCTACGGGTACAACTACGGTAGGTAGTCCAACATTAGACGTTAATACGCCCGTTCCACGGTCAGAACTTAATTGAGAAGCTGCCGCGTCATTGTTATATACGTCACTAATAAAACCTGCGTAAACCACAGCATCAACGTCATTCTCGTCCATCCAAACTTTAATTACTTCCTTATAGTCAGTTCTATACTTAATATAATCTAGTACAGCCTGTTCAGTCATACGAGTTGGAGCACTATATCCTCTTTGATTATAGATAAGTACCTTATCTGAAGCTAGAACACTTGCTCCATCAATATAAGGGAAATCCTTGTGAAGCTCAATATAACGTGCCCAACCTTCAGTAGATCCATTAATACCTGATGGACGACTTGGTGCTGAAGGTACTGCAGACATTTCAACCATTGTCGCACCAGCTGCTTCAAGCTCTGAGAACTTATCCATTACTGCTTGTCCAGTATCATCATCAGCAAATGCAGATATAAAGGATGCAGGAATATATCCAATTTTCTTACCTTGCAATGCATCAGCATCTAGAGATTCTTTCCAGTCAGCTGGACGCTTATTATCTGCATCGGCTGTTACTGTAAAGATGTCCTGTGGATCCGTTCCCGTTGTTGCATTCAACATAATAGCTAGGTCTGTTACTGTTTTTGCAATTGGGCCTGCATAATCTTGTCCCCAAGTGAGTGGCATTACACCAGTAGCACTTGCCATACCGTCTGTACCACGGAAGTTAGTTAAGCTAGCGCCAGTACTTGGTGCATATAGAGATACTCCTGTTTGTGATCCCATTGCTGCTGCTGCAAAATCAGCTGCAACAGATACTGCTGATCCACCACTTGAGCCAAAAGATGTTTTTGATGGATATAGCGCATTCCATGTTTGCATCCAGCCACTCTCACTAAAGCTTCCGCTATTAGCAAACTCAGAAGTATTTACTTTACCAATAATGATAGCTCCAGCTTCTCTTAACTTAGCAACTTGGAATGCATCAGAATTAGGTTGCCAGCCTTCGAGAGCTTTTGTACCACCTGTAGTAGGCATATCCTTTGTATCATAAATATCTTTAATCGCAATTGGAATTCCTAGCAGATCACCTGTTGCACCTTTTTTACGAGCATTGTCAGCAGCTTTTGCTTGTGTAAGTGCAGTTTTAGATACATGTAGGAATGAATGGAATCCTAATTGACCCTCATCGTATGCTTTAATTCTATCTAAATATGCTTGAGTAATTTTTACAGAAGTAGTTTTACCATCAATCATATCCTGCTGCATTTCTGCAATTGATTTATTAGTAACATCATATGAGGATGAAGTCACAAATTCTTTAGTTGCAGGAGCCTTTGGAATTACCAGCTTATCTCCCGTATCAAGTCCCTCTATAGTGGATATATCCCAGTTACTAATTGAACGAATTTGTGCGTTTGTCAATCCAGTTAAATCTAGTTGACTATTAAGTTCATCTAGCATAGTAACAATATTTTCTAACCCTTCTTCACCAGCTTCTCCAACTTGCACATAAGTTACTAGAGATTTTGACTCACTTGGCTCAATACTTAACGTATTAATGAATCCATAGAAATTCGCATCATTTCCAGACTCAGCTAATGGTGTTGTGAATGGATCTTTTTGCTGATTACCTAGACCAGTTAATCCATTATCAAATGGATCTGGAGATCCGACTGCAATACCTAGTGGCTTATTGTTTCTAGCATCACTATCTACAACAATCCAAGAATCATCCGTTGTTACCTCTAGATCGTCAGAGGAGGTTGCTTTTACTTGTGCAGCATTTGTTGTAGTACCATACCCTAAAGAGCCGCCGAAAGATACATCAACCGTTACAGCTTCCTTATTAATATTAGTGAATGTATCAAAGAATCTCGTTCTATTATTCTCTCTATCAACGTACACCTCACGAGTAATTAATACATTTCCTAGATTTACAGATTGAGTAGACGTGAATTTATTAGTCCCATCAAATTTCATGTTAAATCCACGCATCATTTGGCCATTCATTAGCGAAGCTGAAGGTGATGACACTTTAACAAAGATATTACCGAAGCCTTGTACTTGTGTAGAACCAACTGTACGCAAACTTCCTGTGTCTAGGCTAGGAGCAAAAGCATCATGAATCTCCCATACTGTGCCACTTTCTGAAGTAACTCGAGTTAACGCATCAGCTGTTTGAAACGGAATTACTCCCGAAGCAATAACAGATAACGCAATTGAAGTAGCTATCACTTGCTTTTTACCCCAATTATTTTTTGTTGATGAATATTCAGAACGAGTAGAACCAGAATGATTTCTTTTGGATTTACGTAGACGTTTTAATTTACTCAATACGATTCATCTCCTTTTATTTTATGTAAGGAAATATAACATTAATATTGTTTTTTAGTCAATAATTATAATTAATTTTTATTTTAATTGATTTTCCACAAAGATATCAGCATTATATGTAATGTTATATTACATATAATGCTGATAACAAAAAAACATATCTCACAACTGTTGTTATTTATTCACAAAAAAATTATAACGAGCTATATTAGCCTATATTCGTTTTTCAAAAAAAAGACAAGCTCTCTCCTAAGAGAAAACTTGTCTCATTCATTATTAGATTTACTCTGCTGTTCCTTGGGTTACCCCATGGATATAGGTGAGTGTAGGGGTATCCAGTGCCCCTTGCCCCGGATTATAAGTAAAGAAGTACTCAAGGGTATCCCCTGATTGCAGATTATTTACCGGATAGGTATAGTTACCGTTACCTATCGAAGTCATAGCTACGTTCTGCTGCTGACCATTATTTAACTTATAGTGTAAATCTGCAAACGTTGCACCATTCACATAAAATGTCACGTCATCCCCTATTTTCTTCAGCCCCCGCACCGCATCACCGATGACTATAACCGTAGATGCACCCGGTAGGACAGTAATGGTGGCAGTGGCAATTTTATTTCCATCAACTGTTGCAGCCGTAACTGTTGTCGTGCCTGCAGCAATCCCCGTCACCACTCCAGTCTGACTCACTGAAGCAACGCCAGCATTGGAAACAGTCCAAGTTACCTGTTTATTCGTTGCATTAGAAGGAGTTACATTGGCAGTTAACTGTACATTCTGTCCGACCTCTACCTGTGTAGTAATCTGATCTAACGTCACACCGTTAACTGGTACGTTTACAGGGTTCTCAGTGTTACCCTCTTTATAAACTCGAACATAATCGACTTGCATCGTTGCGGGTATATCCGATGGATCTGGGGACAGAAGACCGTCAAAATACCCACCGACAGCTAAATTCATAATAATGTAGAAAGGCTCATCAAAAGGAGCATTCGGATTGTTAGGTGCGGCTGCGGAATACCATTGATCACTAGTAACCTTAAAGAAGAATTTTCCATCTACATACCATTTAATATTATCTTCTTCCCAAATCATGGTGTATACATGAAAATCATTTGCAAAGGTTTCCCCTTCAGGGAAATGATATTCACCAGCAAGATATCTATTCACCGGCCATTGTCCGCCATAGTGTATTGCACCACTAGTAGTGCCCGGCAATCTTCCTTTCGCTTCCATAATATCAATTTCACCAGATGCTGCCCATGCGCCATAAACAGAATCATCCGGAAGCATCCAAAGCGCCGGCCAGATGCCATTACCTGTAGGTAATTTGGCACGAATGTCCACTCTACCGTATTGGAGCGAAAGATGACCCTTTGTGTTAAGCTTGCCAGAAGAATATTGTGCATATCGACTAGGATCTTGTGGGAATGATTTTGGCTCGTTCAAAGCTCTAATATTCAGCTTTCCATCCTGCACAAAAACATTTTGATCACTATCTGTATAATGTGCTAACTCCGCATTTCCCCAACCCCAGCTATGGATATCATCACTAATATAGTAACCTGTTTCATAATTCCATTTGTTCATATCAAGTGCTGTTCCGTTAAATTCATCCTGCCAGTTAAGCGTCATTCCATCAATGGTCGGATTGCTCGGCGTTCCAATCATGACATCATCATGATCAGTCACATCAGGGCGGGGAGCATTTGGATTGCCAATAAAGTTGTAGTAAACAAAGTTACTACCGACGCTTCCACCTGCTTGCCCATTTAATGGATAACCGATACGAATCTGCATATCCACCTGAATGGGTTGGAACCAAAGACCATAGATATAGTCCGCCCAATATCCCCACTGATTGGCATCTGACATGGTATTGTAGCCGCTACCAGAGTATGAGAACTCACTTTGGCTAGAGTTACCCATATCTACCCATTGTCCGTTCACATTAATCTGGTAGATGAAATTTCCAAGCTCAGTTCCTATCGGTGCACCTCCATCAATCTTAGGTAGAGGTACGCCTATGACCCCATTGTCATCAGCCGTGAAGCTCGTTCCATCATATGGGGTAATGACATATGAATTTCTTACTGGTACATTAAAGTTGATCGTATAAACTAAGCTAGCAGAAGAGGTTTTGGATTCCAACTTTACATTTATAGACTCCGTTACGGTAAACCAGAAGCCTCCCCCGCCTTCTGTAAATTGACCAAAGTTATTATCATAGATCCAGCCGCTAGCTGCATTATTGTCTAAATCAATCCATGTACTGCTGGTGACAGGTTTCACATATACCTTCAAATCTTCCGCTACAGCTTCATAGATTAGTGCCGAATTATTGTTGAATGTAGGATAAGTAAAGCCCACACTACCAGTAAAACCTGCTGTAAGCTGCGGCCCTTGTGTAGGGGTCATAGCAGTAATCGTTGTTTTGTTTATATTTTGAAATGCAAGTGTGTAATCAAGCGTAACCCCATTAGCCTTAGAGATCAGCTGAATTTCTGTCGTTGCGGAGAGGGTAAACCAATAGCCATTCATGCCTCCGTCGCTCCAGTGCCCCCAGTTTTGGTTATATATAAATCCGTTAACACTGTCAATATCGACCCAGTTGCCATTGACCTTAACATTTACACCCAAGTCAACGGACACATCTTCCCAGGTTGCGGAACCGCCGTTGAAAATAGGCATTACAAAACCGTAACTAGCTGTTCCAACCCCAGATTTTGAGATTATAGGTCCATCTGCCGCTGAAAAGTAAGCCATAGAGGTAACGGTAGTTGCTGCTGCCTCAGCTGTCTGAACCTTGGAAGTTGGTAATACACCAACGCTAGACAACATCACTACAACTAAAAATAAACTTAATACCCTTTGCTTAAACCGCTTGTCCGTATATTGCACTCGCTTCGAATTCATACATTACCCTCCTTCAATCGTTTAATATTTGCATCATTTTATTCCCTATTTCGCAAGTTCTTTTCTTTGACGTACAAAGCATCTGAACATCATATCTGATAGTAAGAGAAACTATGGAGTGCACCTGTCAACTTCAATCGTAGTAGTTACTGTCTCGATATATACACCGTATGTAGCATATAGGTCTTCTCCTTGAGCTTCACCTCCCCTATTATAGAAATCGCTTACATTTTGATTCACCTTTATTCTAACCAATATGTTAAATGGCTGAAAAGGTACAATTGTTTTTGTTATGACCCAATTTTTTGGATTTCAATTGTATTTGCTTTAATAGCCTTCGAAATTACCTCATACAAAAAAACCACTGCCATTGAAAATGGCAGTGGACGATAAATGACATACTTTATTTCACAGTTTTTAATAAATTATAATTTATTGGAAATAAATTTATCCAGGAACTTATCAGCGTCACTATTAAACTTCCAAACCACACCAAATTTATCTACCAACATGCCGAAGCAGGAAGACCAAGGCATCTCTGATAATGGCATAATAACATAACCACCCACAGACAAATTAGAAAAGTAATTTTCCATTGTTTGTTTATCATCAATAACGATACTAATCAGTACATTGTTTCCTTTAACCAACTCGCCCGTTACGTTTTTCATCGAAGGTAGAACATCGGACATCATTATTTTGCCACCAGCGAATTCTAAGGATGATTCCATAATCATATTCAACTCATATTCTGGCAAAGGATAGTTTGGATCTTGTGGAAAATCCTTAAACTTTACTTTTTTCACCTTACTTGAATTCAAAGCTTCTGAGTAAAACTCAATGGCTTTCTCCGTATTCCCATCAAAATTTAAATATACAATAACTGACATTAAAAAACCTCCTTCTTGTAATACTAGGAGTATAAGTTATAATAGGTGACAGCTAAGTTGTCACCTATTATATAGCACTGTAAAATTTTATTGCTTAGAGAATTCAATCAGGGAGATAATATGGAGAAAATTGAGCGGTTAATATCTATCGTAATGATCTTGTTGCAAAAGGATATTGTTTCAACAACCGAGTTCTCACAATTATTTAATGTGTCAAAAAGAACGATTTTGCGTGATATGGAAACTCTCGGTTATTCCAATATACCTATTTATGCTATAAATGGAGTTCACGGCGGCTACGGAATTATGGATGAATACAAATTAGACAAACGACTTTTGAGCAGTAAAGACTTGGAAAATATTTTAACTGCACTCGGTGGATTGGGACAAATTTTATTTAGTGATGAAGTAGAGCTAACTATTAAAAAAATTAATGCGATGATAGGCTCAGCATCCTGGAAAGGTTCAATTCACCTGTCATTTTATGATTGGGAGGGTCGTTCTGAGATTATTCAAACCTTGAACATCTGCCAGAAATCAATAGTAAAGAGAAAGTTAGTTACATTTGATTATATTGATAAAGATGGTATGGCAACATATAGAATTATTGAGCCATATCAGCTTCATTTTAGCGAGATGAGTTGGTATTTGAAGGGGTTCTGTTTACATCGTAAAAGCTATAGAACATTTAAATTGTCTAGGATCGATAATCTTAATATGGATGAACAAACATTTATTCCTCGAGATTATTTATTAGAACAAGAACATGAAGCAAGTTATCAACCGCAATTAGTCGCTATTAAAGCATTGATTCAACCTAGCATAAAAGATCAATTCATTGAAAGATACGGTCGTAAGAGTATTGAAAACTATAACACCGACTATCTCTTAGCTACAATCTATGTTCCTCAAAACAGTGCTGGATTTCAATTTTTGGCAAGTTTTGGTACAAATCTAGAGATAGTAGAGCCTAAAACATATGTTGAAGAATTTCGTAACTATTTACATCAAATAATACATAAATACTCTCAAAAAGATCAGTAACCTGATACTATCGCGATACCTTAGAGCCTTTCTGTCACATGATTCACAGCCATATAGTATACTCTAATTAGATACACTTCTTAAGTGCAATATTAAGAAGCAATATTTCGAAATATAAGGAGCAAAAATAATGAGTTTAAAGAAAACATTAACACTAGCTGGATCCGATACTAGTGGTGGTAGCGGTATACAAGCAGATCTAAAAACATTCCAAGAACATGGTACATATGGAATGACCGCTCTAACATGTATAGTGGCAATGGACCCAGAGGCAGGCTGGAAGCATAATGTATTCCCAATCGATTCCGCAGCAGTTGAAGCTCAGCTCAAATGTACCTTTTCTACCAATCTTGATGCCATGAAAACAGGTATGCTCGGTTCCGTTGACATTGTGGAATTAGGAGCAAAATATATCGATAAATTTCAATTGAAAAATGTGGTAATCGATCCTGTCATGATTTGCAAAGGAGAAGATGAGGTTTTGCTGCCGGAGACGGTCGATGCGGCACGCGAACTGCTACTACCTAAAGCAATAATTACAACGCCGAACCTTTTTGAAGCAGGACAATTATCTCAATTAGGCACACTAAAAACGATTGATGATATGAAAAATGCAGCTCAAAAGATCTATGATCTAGGTACCAAAAACGTCGTTATTAAGGGTGGACGAGCGTTGCAACACGATAAAGCTATCGATCTCTTCTATGATGGCGATTCATTCATCCTGTTAGAAACCGATAAATTAAATACGTCCTACAACCACGGAGCAGGCTGCACATTTGCCGCGGCTATCACAGCCAATCTTGCTAATGGCGAGGGTATTTTTGATGCCGTGCATCATGCAAAAAAATTCGTTACCGCTGCTATTGCTCACGGCTGGAAGCTGAACGAATTTGTCGGTCCGGTCATGCATGGTGCGTACAATCGTTTTCCGGATAACATCTCTGTCGTAGCTTCCAAATAAACTTTTATTTAGGACAAAACAAAATTAATCGTTCCTCTAACCGAACGATAACAAAATCTGCATTGAATTAGAAAAAGAAAATCGGACTATTACGGACTATTACGAAATACCTAAATGGATTTCGTAATAGTCCGGTTTTCCGTTGGCCGTTTATAGATTTCTAGATAAACTTTAAAACTTGAAAGCCAACTTGAGTAGATGTGTCGCTTTGTTAATAGTTCAAGAAGACACTGCAGAGTTTACAACGCTGTGTCATGATATTTCCCTTCCCGTTCAACCTTCCGCCGCATCATCTGCCGGTACTCCGTCGGTTGCATATTCATGACTTCGCGAAAGGCACGTGTAAAACTTTTGTAGCTTTCATAGCCAACCATCGTAGCTACCTCAACGATTTTATATTCAGTTTCGGCAAGCAACTTTCGGGCTTTATCTAGGCGTACATCGCGTAAGTATTCTGCAAAGCCTTTACCAATATTCTTCTTAAATAGATTTGAGAAATACGCATAGTTAAGTGAAACGTGGTTAGATACCATCGCCAAGTCCAGCGGCTTATGGTAACTTTCGTGTATATAGCGAATCGCTTCGTTCAAGTCCTGCGAGTTGCGGTAGCTGCATTTATATTCATAATAAAACTGGTTTAGTCGAAGTAACTGCTGTTGCAGCGCCTGGATATAATCGCGAATGCCCGGATAATCGAATAGATTACGCAAACATGCTATGTCTAGCGCTTCTTCACCCATGTAAGGTCGAATAACACGCTCATATTCCTCCAGCATCTGCACCATGGCACGGCATAATTGTTGTGTGTAGCGAATGTTATAGCGTTGTAGCAACTCTTTTTGGAACAGTAGTGAGATTCCTTGCGTAATCTCACTACTGTTTTTCGCTCCGATTAACTGAAACAATGCATATAACTCCTCATGAGGAAGTTGCCACTGCTGCTCCAACCGCTCAATATGAATCGGCAAGATGCAGCGCTTATCTGGAAACAGATAGCTATGGCGGTATAGCTCCAACACTTGAGTATAGCTGTTCGGTAGCATCTTTAATCCTTGTTTCGGGTCGGTCATGGCAGTAATGGCATTAATCCCTTCAGCCTTAAGTGCACTAGGCAAAGCATTAATATCTACGTTCCCATCAACGGCAAGAATAAGATGTGGGGCGTGTTGCAAGCATATACATCTCTGCCTGCCATATACGTTATAAGCGATGGATTCCATACTATGAGCACTAATTGCCCACGGTTGATTAATCCATAGTTCCTCTCGTAGTAGACATAGTCGGTAGTAACGCCACAGTTCTGGGTTTTGTTGCTCGGTATGAAGGACCCAAGCTTCGTCACTTGCCGCACCTTGCATAAACATGCCCAATTCCTTGAGATCTGTCTCTTGGGCGCGGCGGGATAAATGCATCATATTGCGTGCGAGCTCCTGCTGTGTTCTAATTTCCTGCCATACATGTTCAATCGCAGTTTGTAGATCTTCCTGCTTCACAGGCTTCAGCAAATAACCCTTTGCCCCAAGCTCAATCGCTTTTTGAGCATAGGCAAAATCGCTATAACCACTAATAATTAAGAAATCGACCTTGATATGCTTCTCTTTGGTGTGTGCCATTAGCGTAAGTCCGTCCATATCCGGCATCATAATATCGGTAATTACGATCTGAATGCTCTGTTCACGTAATAGTTGCAATGCCTCAATTCCGTTGGCGGCACTGTAAATTTCATTAGGCTGCAAAGGAAATTGGCGCAACATAGCCTGCAGACCATCGCGTATATGTTTCTGATCATCCACTATTAATATGTTGATCATGCCCTACCACCCTCCAAGATTCACATTTTTCCAAGGCAAGCGAATGGTGATACAAGTATATTTGCCCTGCACACTATCTATCCAAAGACCGCAGCCTTTGCCATAGTGTAGTTGCAGTCGCTTATGCACGTTTTCTAAGCCAAGTCCATTTTTACTAGTTACGATCGGTGTATCTGAATCACCCTGTAATACATCATGTAAACTAGTAAGCATGTTTGGATCAACACCCACACCATCATCAAATATCTCTATTAGTAGTTGACTGTTCTCTATCCGTACAGTGATTCCAATACGCAAACTGCCGCCCAGTGGTGCTGCGTGATGAACAGCATTTTCAACGATGGGCTGCATGCACATTTTAGGAATAGTGTAACGAAGCACCTCATCAGGGAGATCCGCCGATAATACAATGTTTCTACCTTCCATAAAGTTCATGAATTGAATGTAGCTTTGAATATTAGCAAGCTCCTCACTAAGCGTTACGATATCACTGCGCCATTTCATACTGTAACGAAGCAGTGAGCCTAACGACACCAAAGCATCAGCGATAGCAGGCTGCCGCTCAACAACGGCTAGCATACGAATCGATTCCAGAGCGTTATATAGAAAATGTGAATTGATCTGCGAATGGAGCGAGTGCAACTGTGCGTTTTTAGCAATTAGCTGCTTATCTACGACTTGTGTCATCAGCCCTTTAACCTCATCCAACATTTTGTTGTAGTTGATAGCCACCTCGTCAATTTCATCGCCAGTCTCGTTGTCATCCAGACCGGTATCAATCTTCGCATCCAGTTGCCCTTTGCGAACTTTGCGCATGGAAGATAACACACTGTCTAACCTGCGGAATATGCGCCGAGTCGTATGCGATACTAATAGCATGATTAGGAGCAGCACACACACTGTAATCGCTACGACTAATAGATACCAACTACGCGGCCCCTTCATGAGTGCTTGATGAGAAGCAATATCGACCACATAAGCGTCTAGCGGAGCAATATAACGGTATATTGCGTAGTAGGTGTAATCTCCTACATTCACCTTAATGGGGCTGTTCTGCTCTAATACATCTAGCTGCCCATAAATGCTACCAAAGATTTCGCCTAGTTCCTCACCAGAATGTTGAACAAACTCATGCTCGGAATTGTATACATATCGAGATGGACTCTTTCCATCCATCACAACAGAAAAGAAATCTCCCCCAGTTTCTTCGAGTAGGTCACTGAAAAATGCGTTATGATTCACGCGGATTTCCATAATGCTTGGTCGTAGCTGCTGCTGAGCTTGAAGACGTACTAATCGATAGTAGGATAACGTATAATCACCATCTTGCAGTGCGAAGATGCTGTATGCAGCGCCTCCTTCATCCCGAAGTGTTACCCAGTAATCTTGCGGCCAAAACTTATCGTAATGGTAGATTTCGGGCCAGATTTCATATAGGTTAGGGTTATCGACATAAAAACTGAGTTCGTTTATTAATTCGTGACTTTCGATAATATTATGCATCTGCTCAAATTGGTTTTGACGGAATTTTACCAGACGCAGGCCATCCTCAAGCATGTTGGAGTGAATAAAATCGACAAATGCTTTTTGCGTTAATGCTGTAGAGGAAGCGTTTTCAACAATATCCATTTTACTACGTAACTGTTCGTTGAGCCGCGAGACATGACTACTTCCTGTAGTCATAGCGTCCTTATAGAGCTGGGTTTCCTGAATGCGAATAAATAAAAAGGATACTACAATTGCTGGGATGACAATCATTATACTAAAGGATAGAAATAGCTTTTGAGAGATGCGGGAATTACGATAAATCTTTCTCATCTTATTAAGCAGATACTTCATATAAGTACCCTCCCCATCTTTGTAATATACCATATATTACAACTTTGGAGGTAGATAACTAGCTGTTATCGATAAACGAATAAAACGAATTAAAGTCGAGAATACCGGTCACCATTACGGTGACCGGTAATATTAATTATTCGTTACTCCGCCATTTTTGCTTTTCTTACATCAAGTTCAGCCTGTCTGAATTGCATCACTTGATCGAAGCCATAATTCACACGGCGTTCAAGGAAATCATTAAAGATTTTATCAAATGCCGCTTCATCCTTAGCAGTAATTAGCTCAGGTAACACTTCTTCCCAACTTTGAGAAATACGTGCCCATGCTACTGCCGCATCAGAATCACCTTGTGGATCTAAGCCTTTATAAATACCACTATCAATATCCGCCTGACTGTTAGCGAAGTCTTCCATTTGCTTAATTACAGGAGTTTTCTCAGGTCTCCATTGATTAATAATTACCGGATTCCTCACCATCCAATAAGTATCCATAATGCCGTAATCCTTTTCCATCTTCGCAACGTCGGTTTCAAGCAAGCTTACCATTTCAGCTTTAAATTTCGGCTTGCCATCGACCATTTCCCACGTTTCGCCTTCCTTACCAAGGAATAAATCCATTTGGCCTTCTTCGCTAGCCAAGTATGTCAAGAAACGAATAGCGCGTTCAGGGTTTTTGTTAGATTTGCTAATCATTGTAACCATCCAGCCATCCATGTTGCCTGGGAACAGCTTAGCTGTGTCACCTTTACTATTCTGAGGTCCATCAACTGCGATATAGTAAGAATCTGGATTTTCACTAGCAGCTAGCAAAGGATTAACAGCCGTCATCCCGTTCCATTCGCGAATCATCATAAAGTAACGAGCATTGTTCGTTTTTTCTTCAACTTGACTATCAGAATCAACTAAAAAATCTACATTAATTAGTCCGCGCTCGTAAGCGGTACGGAATGTTTTCAGCCATGCGATATAATCTGGATCGGTCGTGCGATCGTATACTTTTCCATCTTGTTCAAACGGAACAGCTAACAGGTTTTGTAAATATTCGCTCATCCCATATGGTACATTCCCCTGTGCAAAGAATGGACTGATTGGTTGGCCCTTATACTCAGGATATTTATCCTTTATCGTTTGTAGTGCGTTCAGGAATCCTTCTGGTGTACTTAAGTCTGGGCTGCCCATCTCCTCATATAGATCTTTGCGCACTAGGAAGGTTTGGTTAGCAGCCGTCATTCCTGTTTCTTGCATTAAGTTCGGGCTGTATGAATCATTCGGTACGCCATACGTATTGCCATTTTCTTGACGATACCATTTCAGTGTACCGTCTCCTGCCACCTTGAAGAAGTATGGATCATATTGATCTGCTAATTCATTCAGCGCATACACATGGTCGCCTTCCCATAATTTTTTGACAGCGTTTTCCCAAGAGCCCATCGTAATTAAATCCGGTAGTTTACCAGAAGTCATCATTAACGTAATTTGCTCGTTTGCTTCGCCAGAGGGTACTTCTATTTTAACATTGACACCTGTTTTCTCTGTTACATACTTAGACGTTAAGCTTTCTCCCCAGCTGTGACCATACCATGATGCACCTACAAACCATGTTAGATCAACAGGGCTAGTATCTAATTTCCATGCTGGTTCATCAGGGTTTAACTCTGATTCACTAGGCGGAGTCTCCGACTGCTCTGTACCGACTGGAGGTGGCGTACTTTCAGTTTTCTCAGGTTTGCTACATGCTGCTATAGCCAGCATTAGGATTACAAATAGAATAAGAGCTAGTCTTTGTTTCATTAGATTACGTTTCATTACATCAACACCCTCTCTTTACTACGATTTTATTGAATATATCGATATCATATACTTCTCTACACGACAGATTAGATTGGCATATGACACTTACCCTTTAATCGCACCAATCATTACACCTTTGACCAGATAGCGTTGAATAAAGGGATAGAACATAAGAATAGGTAATGTAGCCACCATCATCGATGCAAATTTAATGGAGTTACCTGGTAACTTCGCTCCGAATTGAGCCATTGCCTGTTGCTGCATGAAAGACATAGAATTCTCTGCTACGATTTTGTATAACATCGTTTGCAGTGGCACCTTATCCTGTGAGTAAATGTAAATTACTCCTTGATAATAATCGTTCCAATGATATACGGCTGAAAAAAGTGATATCGTTGCAATAACAGCCATACTGTTGGGCATAACGATTTTGAACAAGACGCCATAATCCGAAGCGCCATCTACCTTTGCAGATTCTTCTAGGCTGTCGGGGATCGTTCGAAAGAAGCTCATGAAGATAATCATATTGAAAAATGTGTACATTGCAGGAATGATGAATACTAAGAAGTTATCGTATAATCCCAGCTTAGTCATGAGAATAAACGAAGGAATCAATCCTCCAGAAAACAACATCGTAATTAAAGCAATCTTCATATACACTTTGCGACCAATCAGATTAGTCTTGCTCAAGCCGTAGGCAATAATAGCGGTAAACAGCACATGCACTGCTGTCCCTATCACTGTACGCATTGTGGTGATGTAAAAACCGTTCATTAAACCTTTATCATTGAATACGACACTGTAACTATCGAGCGATAGCTCCTTCGGGAACCAGTTGACCGTGCCGAGTATGGCATGCTCCGGCGCATTAAGCGAGTTGATAAATACAAACCACATCGGGTATAGCGTTATAAAGCAAACAGCCACCATCAGCACAGCATTGCAGACATCAAATACTCCGATGCGCCGAAACCTTATGCTTTTTTTCATGTATCTGCCCTCCTAGTTAGAAAATACTATCGCCAGTAAGTTTTTTAGATGTGTGATTGGCCAAGAACAACAGCGCTAGTGCTACAATCGAACGGGCAAATAGGACGGCGGTTGAGAACGAGTAACGCCCAGATACTAAGCCCATGTTATAAATGTACAAATCCAGACTTTCAGCCATCTTCATGTTCATGTTGTTCTTCAACATAAAGATCTGTTCAAAGTTGCTACCCAATATCCCAGCGACAGCGAGGATAAACAATATTGCAATCGTCGGGCGTATGCTCTGAATCGTAATATGCCACATGCGTTGCCAGCGGTTTGCACCGTCGAGCTCCGCCGCTTCATATAGCGCTGGATCTATGCCAGATATTGCAGCTATATAGATAATGGCGCTCCAACCGGTTTCTTTGAGCGTGTCGGAGAAATAAGTTATCCACCAAAAGTACTTAGCATCACTGTTATACAAAATTTCGCGTTCTTGAAGACCCAGTGCCATCATCAATTGGTTGATCAACCCACCTTCACCGAGCCAGTTGAGCATGATGCCGCCAAAGATCGTCCAAGCAATAAAGTGCGGCAAGTACGAGATCGTTTGAACCGTACGCTTAAACCGAATACTCCTTATTTCATTGAGCATCAAGGCAAATAGAATAGGAATTGGAAAGCCTAGCAATAACTTAATGCTGCTCATCCCTAGTGTATTGCGGATCGAGCGCCAGAAACGATCATCTGTCACAAAATCTTGGAAATGTTTTAATCCGACAAATGGCGATTGCAGCATAGGTTTAGCAATGCTAAAGTCCATAAATGCAATAATGAGCCAAAACATTGGGATATAACAAAAGATTGCCATCCAGATAATACCGGGGATTACCATGCTTTGCAATTGCCATTGATTAAAAAATGTTTTCACCGGTCCATTTTTGTGTTGGAACATATTGTGTGCCCCCTTCCATTACATCGTATGAAAATGCGCATAGAAAAAAAAGGCCACGATTATTGACCTTATCCCAATTTTTTAGATTCGATTGACCATATACTAAAATTAAGTATGCTATGGATAGATGAAAGGAGTGTGCTAAGGATGAACAAGCTTATATGGCAGCAGGATTTTGCAAATGGTAAAACCGATTTAAGTGCATGGAACATACGCCTAGGCAATGACTTGCTTGATAGTAATGGTAATGTCGTATGCCCTGGTTGGGGTAACGGTGAGCAGCAGTTTTATACGGGGAATTCTAACAACCTTTATATCGATGAATATGGCTTAAACCTATGCGCGCGCCGCGAAACGACCGAAGCTGATGGGCGAAGCTTTGCCTATACATCCGCTCGGTTAGACACCAGAAATCATCTTTCTTTTTGCTATGGTAAAATAATTATCCGTGCAAAACTACCAGTAGGACAGGGATTATGGCCTGCCATCTGGTTGCTTCCACAGCAAGAAGTTTATGGACCTTGGCCCGCATCGGGCGAGATTGATATTATGGAAGCAAAAGGTCGTCTGCCTAAGCAAGTATCAGGTACGCTACACTACGGGAAAGATTGGGACCATAAAGTTACCGATGAGTTCTCCTACAAACTTAAAAATAGTACAATTAATGATTTCCATGATTATTCATTAGAATGGGATGCTAAATCTATTCGATGGCTAGTAGATGGACATTGCTACGCCGAGCGTCGTCAGCAACCGGACATTATGCCATTTGATGAGTCTTTCTATCTGGTGCTCAACCTTGCCGTAGGCGGTTGGTATGACAATGTGGCGGTGGATGAAGCAGCGTTGCCGGGGGTAATGACGGTTTCGGGGATTTGGTTGTATCAGTAGTTAGTTGAAATTACTATTATTTTTCTTAATTTAATGTTATTATTCTGCTGTATGTAATTTTAATTATAAATAGTAAGGAGGAATACTTAATGAAGAAGAGATCGATTAAATTTTTATCCTTTGGTATTGGGTATTCTACTGCTGTCTTTCACTAGAATTGATATTGACGGGATAAGTCTGTCCAATATTAAGTGAAGTGAAAAATCAGCGAAAATATATAAACTATCTCTAGTTATGTATTTTCTATTTATAAGGAGAATTTACTCGATGAACTTAAATAATAATGTTATTCATAGATATAATCCTGAAAATATTGCAAAACCAGTTGGAAGCTATAGTCATGTGACAAAAATAAGCAGAAATGCTGAAATGTTTGTTTTTTCTGGTCAAATTGGTATCGATCAAAATAATAATATCCCATTAGATTTTAACCAACAAGTAACCAATACGATGGATAATATTGTTGCTATCCTTGCTTCTCAAAAGTTGACTCCTGATCATGTTATTAAAATCAACATCTGGGCTACAGAAGAAATCGATTGGGATCATTTCTATGCTATCTGGGATAAGGTATTCGGTCCCACGCCTCCTTCAATGACGGTTGCTTATATTAATGGATTAGGTTTACCCGAACTGAAAATCGAATTAGATGTTTGGGCTGCAGGTTAAAACCCTAATATAGAGTAACTAAGAAAGAGCCCTTCGAAATTGAAGGGCTCTTTGATTATAAATCTTTGCTTATGATATGGTTCACCGTAAAGGCATAGAGGAGAATTTAATGGTGCTTCCATAATCCTATTTGGAGTCAGCCTCTTGATCCATTTACTTGTCCAAATGTTCCAGCAATTTCAGGATAACCGTTACTGCTTCTGCTCTTGTCGTAAATTGCTGCCAATTGAATTTGTTTCCGCCTTTACCTTGAACAATATTCGCTTATTGCACCATTGCAATACTGCCCTTCGCCTGCAAATTTACAAAGATCACATTCACGTTCCTTACCTACATGGCTTATTCAGAACTAACAGGCTCCTGTACAGTAAATATAAACGGCTCACTCTGTTTCTTATTATTATCATGAGCGATGAGCTGATACTCGGTGTTTACAATGAGCGTTAATTTTTTTATCGTAAAGACTCCATCACGATTCACTTGGCCTCGACTGATCAGATTTCCGTCCATATCCTGAACCATCATACTTACCCCAAAGAAGACACCATGCTTATATTCCCCAGTTATTTCTGTCATATTACTATATATTATGCCTTCTAAACTAGGCGTTTCCGTTACAGGTACCTTTACAATCAATGGTTCACTAATCGTCTTCCCTCTACTCTGAGCATAAATGTAGAAGGTATCGTCTTCTCCCTCTTTCCATCCCCATCTCAACTGGCTATTACTATGATTAGAACCTGTGCGCTCACTTGCCAATGTGGTACCATCTGCAGTTTTAACATAGATCATCGTATCTACCTGCGTCGAGTTCATGATCGTAACTCGTTTGCTATACTCATCATATTCAATCCATAACATTTCAGGAGTCTCAGATTTTTCTGTTGGAGATTGCACCTCGACCAGGAGTGGCTCACTGATTTGCTTATCATATGCCTGAACATAGATCGATAATGTTTCGCCCGCTACCAATTTAAACATTGAATCTAAATATACTCTTCTTTCTAAATCAGTACTGTTATCATACCTACTGATCAATGTTCCATCTTCTTTGAAAATTGTGACCGTACTGTACTTATCTGGCACCGTCACGATAATAAACACATTATCTTCGTATACAATATCTTTAACGAGGGGAGAATCCGTTACAGGTCTTTCAACTACAGGAATTTCAATTCTTTCCTTCCAACCATTTTTCGCTTGAATCGTTAAATAAAGCTTCATCCCCTTGATCAAAACTTGGTTAGGATTATAGTCAAACAAATTGAAGCTGATCACCTGATCAAATTGATAAGATGGCACCTTCAATTTTGTACCGTCATCAAGCTCAAGCTGGATAGAGAAATCATCGAGATACCACACCTCTCCAGATATGTATCCTCTATCGGTTGCCACGTTTTCGAAGCCATGAACCTCGGGTGCATCTTCCTTAATAATAAACTTCGGTAAAGTGATTTCCTGCCCAGCAAATACCTCAAACGGTTCATCTATATAATAAGTTGTCCAGCCAATTGAAGTATATAATTTATATTCTCCTGGCTTAACGTTATTAAATACGTATTCACCATTACGATCCGAGGATGCTTGATATCTAATCTGGTTATCGTTCACATCTTCAAAAATCATATATACATCCCTTAACGATAGGGGATCATTATATTTTTTTTGCACCATATTATATGGCTGATAATATACATTTCCTTTTACGTTACTTGTTTCTTGCTTAGTTTTAAACGAGCTAGAAGCACTAGAATTCGTTGGCTTATACTTAACCGTATAATATACCGTTTGTGAGGTCATTCCATCCTCAATCATTGGCACCGTTAGCTTAAATATATGCTCCTGCAGTGTGGCCTCAAGCTTTAAATCAGTAACCTTTACAGCAGTGACTTGACCAATACGTATATTCACTTCAAAATCGTCTACTACCGGTGCTTCTTCTGGTGCTTTAGTGAAAATTATATCAATTCGTCCATTGCTTGCTTGAATCTCAGACATTTGTACTGTATCTGGAGATTGACTAGGCTTTGGACTTAAGGTTGGTGTCGGAATTACTCCACCAGATCCCCCGCCTCCAGGCATTGGTATGAAACCATCCCCTCCAGCGCCAGCAAGCGGTAGAGTCGAGTCCTTCGCACCGTCTCCCATTACAATTTCTTTGAACTGACCATCTCCTGTAATAGTGGCATTACTTTGAAGATCCAGCAGTCCGACCTTGACATCCTTCGTCGTAATAATGCTCATTCTACTCAAGCCTTCATTTACACGTATAGTTTCAATATTTCCTGACTGAAGCATTATTCTAGTAATATAGCCATCGATTGTAACCTGACTAAAATCGCCTATTAAAATTAAGCTATTTCCTGAGGATACTCCGTTAACCGCCTGCTCCTGCTCACCAGTTACGATAACCGTATCAAATCCCATTCCTTCTAAATTATTTTCTTCTAATACCGTACTTGTCATGATCTCACTATGAGTGATTTTTGTATTGCCTTCAGCTACAATTCGTACCGCTCCATTCAAACGCTTTACAATTAATAATGGAATCGTACTATTTTTCATATGTATGCTGTTTACCCCTCCACCTTCAACCCTCGTAGTTCCATCTACGATAACACCCTCTAAGTATACATTCCCTTTTCCGACCTTTTCAGATATAAGCAGATCACCCTTGATGTGCATGTTTCGAAGTGTAACGCTTTCAGCATCAACAACTACATTTTTATTAATACTTTGGAGCTCTGCAGTACCGTAGCTACCAGATTTCGTATAACGATCCGTTAGGCTACTAGCTAATGCCCGCTTGATCGAAACAACCGCTTCTGCACGGGTTGTCTGACGCTGTGGTTGAAAGCTATTGCCCTCTCCAGCCTCCATAATGCCAAAACCAATCATATTTTGAATTGCTGCTCTACTCCAGTTAGGAATTTCAGACGAATCCTTAAAAGAGATCGTCGGGAACAGTGCTTTCGAATCTAGCTTTAGCAATTTATTAAGAATCGTTGCCGTTTCTTGGCGGTTAATATGCTGCACTTGACGAAAGGTTTGATCGCTGTAGCCATTAATATAGCCCTGTGCCACTGCTGTTTGTACTTGTGTATATACCCAATCACTAGGTTTCAAATCCTTAAATGCAACGATAGTTTTACTTTCTGAAAATTTAAACGCTTTATTAACAAGAGAAACAAATTCCCCCCTTGAAATAACCGCCTCCGGTCGAAACGTTTGATCAGGATAACCCGTAATGATTCCCTGCTCAATCCATTCCTTAATATCCTGCTCTGCCCAATGCCCCTTAATATCTGTAAGTTCTCCACTCAATGCCCCTGCGCTTTCAAAAGGAACCCATAAAAAAATCATACTTAATACTAATAATCGAACACATAGTTTTCTTAGCATATAATGAATCACGTCCTTATTAATTAATAAATCACTCAATTGTAGGGCTCAAAAAACGATTTATAAAGAAATCTATACTTAAACATGAAATTACGAAAGATGTGCTGAGGTCAATTAGACACTCAATTACTACTCAATATTCAATTTTCTTATACGTTTAATTGGATAAAAAATCTAAGAGCATGCTATGTACAAAACTCGAAAAAAGGGAATACATCAATAAGAAAGATAAAATATTTAAGGAGATCGAATGAAAGTAACTCATAGGAAACGGAGATTATAACTTGGTTCTTACTGCATTACAATGCCTCTATAGATCTGTTCATAAAGTGTAGCTAACTAAACTTCTGTATTCAAATACGTTCATCTGTGCATGAAGGATTTATATCAAGTTATTTCCAACCACCCCACTTAATTGTTAAACCTATTATATTATACTATTTTATGGGATAATTGCGCCAAGTTAAAGAAAATTATTTATACCAATAGTTCAGAATAACTATTAATAGAAGTATTAAAGCGTGATTCAAATAGGTTAACACAAGCAAGGTATCCATCGTTTTGCATAACCTCCGGTTAAAGATTTTAGCCATTGCTAGATTCGAAGCTAAATAACATCCATCGCTAATTTCAACCGAAAGGGTGAATATCAATTGCTTATTTTAGGAATTTTCATGTTAGTGCTAGCACTAACATGAAAATCAGTTAACTTTTTGACTTAGCTATAATTTAGCTTTAAGGAAAACTCATAAAAATCCAAAATAAATAGATACACACTTTGTAGTGAAATATCCGCTACTGCGTACGCAGTCCTGTCATAGCAGTAGCAACATATGTAACTATCACTAGGCACATCTATTTCTGATCAATTTACAGAAAAAATAGAACAAATACAGTTTTTAAATCTACTGTATCTGTTCTATAAAAATTTCCCCCTACTTATAGTAAGGTTCACCACGATGGCTGTAATGGCAAGTTTTTGAAAATGGCCATCCTTTATGGATGGCCATCTCTAATTATTGATTTAATAACTTTTCTTT
>Ga0160441_100067_pt1 | contig 134802 bp, 146 predicted proteins | sample HID1971K_E1MG_FD_108260 | JGI IMG/M metagenome (GOLD analysis project Ga0160441, IMG submission 108260) | Enriched millipede-associated microbial communities from UW Madison campus, WI, USA - HID1971K_E1 MG | ecosystem: Host-associated > Arthropoda: Insects > Digestive system > Unclassified ... | reverse complement strand
AGCGACCTAGCACGAAGCTTCAAATAGAAGTTTACTTTAGCATAGCACTACCCAGCAAGGTGTACACGTGTGTACACGAGCGACCTAGCACGAAGCTTCAAATAGAAGTTTACTTTAGCATAGCACTACCCAGCAAGGTGTACACGTGTGTACACGAGCGACCATAGCCCGAAGCTTCAAATAGAAGTTTCAAAACGGCCGGCTGTCAGCACCAAGAAGATGATATGAAGCTAGGAAACGAGAAGCGGAGTGTACGTCATTGGTACACGAGCATCACAGGCTTCCGATGAATGTCATCTTCGAAGTCGACTACGCTACAACGCATAATCATCGTGATCACAGTCGGTCGTTTTAAACTACCTCTATAGGGAATGGTTTTTTTGTTGCAAAACCTTCCGCATACCCCCACCCCTGTGGCTGCGCTAGTAATGCATCGCGGTACTCAACTGATTCTATATAGCGATTCGTTAACGGTGTACTTACTCCATCAGCAGTTGCAGATGTATCGAATTGTGATGCGTAGCATCGTAAAGCTTTTTCTTTATCAGCTTGTTGTTCACTAATATCTATTGCAATCGATACATTACTTATATCATTAATATAGTAGAACAACACTTGATCAACTTTCCAAGGAGGTAGTTCTGGCATATAATTACGAAGTTTTGCATTGAATACTGCTTCCTCAATCATCTTACTACATATGACATGATCAGGATGTCGATCCTCCCAATATGGAGCAAACACAATGCGAGGACGATACTTGCGAATTTGAGCCACCACTTGATCGATCTGTTCCTTAACTAATTGTAGCCCTCGATCAGGCAAACCTAGACAAGTACGTGCAGATAGACCAAGCACCGCGGAGGCCATGGCAGCTTCTTGCTGCCTTAGCTCCACGGTGCCATTAGAAGACATCTCCGCATTCGTCAAATCACATATACCAACATTATAACCTGCTTGAACATGTTTCATAATCGTGCCACCCATTCCAATTTCAGCATCATCTGGATGTGCACCAAAAACTAAAATGTCTAGCTGTTGCATTATTCGTCAACTCCCGGCTTGTATTTATGTACAAGTTCTCTCCAAGAGAAGTCTCCTCGTTCAACAGCTTTTACTAACAACTCTGCAGTCGCTATATTTGTTGCAACAGGAATACCCTGTACATCACATAAACGAAGTAATGCCGTAATATCTGGTTCATGAGGTTGTGCCATTAGTGGATCACGCATGAATATAATAAGATCCATGTAGTTTTGAGCTACTAATGCACCAATTTGTTGATCGCCACCAAGTGGACCCGAACAGAAACGGGTAATTTGTAATTCTGTTTGCTCCATAATTCGAAGGCCAGTTGTACCAGTTGAATATAATTTATGTGGTAAAAATACATGTTCATAAGCAATAACAAAGTTAACCATTTCGTCTTTTTTTCTATCATGTGCGATAAATGCAATGTTCAACATTCTAATTCTCCTCATTGGCAGTAGTATAATTGATTGTTAGTCCATAATATGTTCGAATCCATATACTAATCCTACATATTGCATAACCTTTTTGACTGCCACATTAACTCCAGGCATATACCCAGCACGATCGTAGGAATCATGACGAATTTTTAACGTTTGCCCATTTCCACCAAAAATCACTTCTTGTTGAGCAAAAACGCCAGGTAAGCGTACACTATGTATACGGAAACCTTCATAATATCCTCCACGCGCGCCTTCAATAGTCTCTTGCTCATTAGGATTTCCTTGACGTAATTCTTGTCTTGTTTGAGCAATCAATTCAGCAGTTTTAATAGATGTACCAGACGGAGCATCTAATTTCTGATCTCCATGGTACTCAATAATCTCAACATGTGGCATATATTTAGCTGCTTCTTGAGCAAATTTCATCATTAGTATAGCACCAATGGAGAAGTTAGGGGCAATTAATCCACCAATTCCTTTGTCATTACACAGTAACTCTAATTCAGCAATTTGTTCAGGAGTGAATCCTGTAGTCCCCATAATAGGACGCACACCATATTCTATCGATAGTTTTGCATGCTCATAAGCAAGATGTGGAACCGTAAAATCAACCATGACATCAGCTTTTGTAGAACTTAGTGCTTCCTCTAAAGTTGAAACAACTGTCACACCAGTAGGTTCAGCACCGATAATACGACCTGCATCTTGACCTTCAAAAGAAGGGGCAACTGCAGATACTAATTGCAATTGTTCATCTGCTAATACCATTCTTACAACTTCTTTACCCATACGGCCGCTTGCGCCTATAACTGCAACTTTAATCGTCATTGATGTTCTCCCTTGTTCTCAGAATCAATTTTTGTCCATCTATTTGCATCTCTTGTATTGAATTTATGCATAACTTTATCATGGGCAGTTGTAAGATCAATGTTCAAAGAATTCGCAAAGCAATTCAATATGAACAAAATATCTGCAAGTTCTAACTCAATAGAATTATCTGCTTCATCATGTTTTTTAGGCTTTTCACCATAAGTATGGTTAACTTCTCTAGCAAGTTCCCCAACTTCTTCCGCAAGTCTGGCAACTAAAGCGAGTGGACTGAAATACCCTTCCTTGAATTGTGATATGTAATCATCGACTTCACGCTGTAGTTGTGCTAAAGATTTCTCAGCCATATTCATACGCCCCTTCTTCAAGAACCATTCCCTTATATGTTACCGTATCAGTATTAATAAAACAATGTTTTTTGCGAGAGAAAGTAAGGCATACTAATGCTTGATAATAAACTGCGCGAAAAGGATTGATTCATATGCCGCACAAAATAAGGACATCAATAAAACAGTTAATACCTATCACAATAGGAGCAGCCTTATACGCTTTTGGTTTGCAAGTATTTGTGATTCCTAACCAACTTATGGAGGGCGGAGTTACAGGAATTGCCGTCTTACTAAATTATATTTTTGGCCTTCCTATGTCTATAACAACGTTAATTATCAATATCCCACTGTTTCTAGTGGGTTGGAAAATACTCGGTGGTAAAAAAATGATCTATACGATATATGGCTCCGTAATGCTGTCTGTTTTTCTCGCGTTATTAGAATACGCATCTCATAGAAATTATCTTATAGCATTTGATCAGAATTATGATTCTATGCTTATCGTGCTTTATGCTGGGGTAACACTCGGGACTGGACTTGGTATTGTATTTCGCTATGGTGGAACTACTGGCGGTATTGATATTATCGCACGCATTCTATCTCGTTGGCGTGGCTATAGTATGGGCCAAATAATATTAGTATTTGATGCAATCATTATTGGTGTTTCAGTATTCTATATTTCACTAGATAAAATATTATATACTTTAGTTATGGTTTTCATTGCCTCAAAAATGATTGATTTCATTCAAAATGGCGCATATACAGCTAAAGCATTCTCTATTATTACTGATCGCGGAGATGAAATTGCCCATCACATTACAATCGAACTTGAAAGAGGAGTTACCATCGTACCCGCTTTAGGCGCATATTCAGGAATAGACAAAAAGGTCGTCTATTGCGTCGTTCCGCGCTCCGAGACTCATCGTCTGAAGCAACTCGTTCGCAATATCGACCCTATCGCATTTATCGTTATTAATGAGGTACAGGATGTGCTTGGAGAAGGATTTAAGGAAGAAGATTAGTATTGCCATTCATTACAAACTTCCATCATACCTTTTTCACTCCATATGGCGCTTGCTTGTATTTACGATAAGCAGTAAATGTTAACAATCCCGAAATAAGTGCACCTATTAACAAGGCTAATGTCGTTGGATTCCAGCCACTTGAGGCGCTCACTACTGGGACAGTGATCGTCTCTTCAGCTTGTGCAAATAAAGTATGAATCGTTTCTTCTATATTATGTATAGCTGACTCTATTTCCTTGAACTGCTGCGATGTCCATGTGACTTGTGAAGTATCTCTGAAAAATCCACTAAGCTGATCTGTACGCTGTAGCAATTCTGTCATACGCATTTCATCCCCAACCATATAGGCTGCAGTTTGCATGCGATCAACTCTTTGTTTGAAAATTGTTAACTGGGCAATGACCGCATTCGTCTTCTTATCATTTGAAATGGTTGATGCACTTGATCTACGTATAGATTGTAGATCATCTAATAGCACCGACTCATATTGAAGCCATGGTCCATGTTCGGCTTGCAAGAGCGCATCACTTGCTAATAACAATGAACTTATCGGTCCTCTCCACACTACATTGGGTTCATTATTAATAATTCCTTGTTCAATCGTCAAAACATCTTGCTTCATTTGCTTCCAAGCAGTGACCGTCCCATATTGTAATAACTCAATATTATTGAGTTGGTTCTTTATATTTTGCAAAGTTTTATAAGCTGCTTGCTTATGCGAATCATTCCCCTCTGTATATAGTTCGGAAATTGATCGATCTAATTTCAACAGAAGAGTATAGGATAGATCCTTGTCATCGCTTGTCCCAAGTGTATCAGTATATCCTAACACGGATGCTCCCGAAGACAATAAGCAGATCATACAAAACAGCGCTAATAAAATTATTTTAAATTTCATAAAAGCAACCCCCCTATTACTATCATATGGGGGGTATGGACAAGTTATGACCGTATTTTCTTTTTCCACACAACATAACCTAATAATAAACTTGCAAGCGATAAACCAATCGTAAACCATTTCACTTCAGTCACATGATCATGTAATGCTCTTGGTAAAAATGGATAGATGCCATAGTGATAATCTAATGTATCATTAAGTAATAACCAACCTGTTGCAATACTTAGTGAAATACCACTTACACGCATGAATCTTACATACAGTAATGCTTCAAACGCCATTGCTAGATGCGAAGTCATGAGCATATAGCTTTGCCATTCAAGCGGTTCACCTTGCGTTGCTCCCGCAATAATAATTGCTGTGGCCCACACTCCGTATTTCACTGAACAAACTACTGCAAGTGATTCGATCAAAGTACGACTCCACCTGACGAATCGAGAAGTCCCCTTCGGCGGATATAGCATGTACAGAACAGCAATGGTGAAAAAAAGACTCGCCGTCGGTGAATCAGGTACAAATACTATTAACCAACGCCAATTATCATAGTTCGCAATGGTCCATTCCAATTGACCATCATACCAAATATAGCCGTAGATCGTACCCAGTAAATTAATAAGGAACAGCGGCCATAGAAAATTTCGATTCATTAAAAACGATTGACTGAAAAACCATTTAATTCCCATTAGTATATTCCTTTCAAAAAAAACCTGATCGCAACTTGCGATCAGGTCTTAAAGATTACTTTTCTTGCGTTTGTTTGGATAACCATTCTGCTAGTTGATTAATTTCATCATCTGTCAAACCATCGCCTTGGAATGCAGGCATACCGCCTTCTGCACCATTAGCAATAATATTATGAATTTCTTCAACTGACATAGAGTTACCGATTCCTAGCAATGAAGGTCCTACTTGGCCATTAAGATCTGCTGCATGACAACCCAAACATTGGGATTGGTAAACAGCCATGGCTGGATCTTCCGCTTCAATAATAGCTGGAACTTTTGCTGCTTTCAGCGGATTAGGACGTTCCTCACCCTTTTCATATGCTTCTTTCGCTTTCTCAGCACGAACATGATGCTCTGGAGTCATTCCTTTTTCCTCAAGTTGATCTTGGTAATGAGACCAAGAAACAACTGTAAGATAAGTCACGGCTACAAGCGATAGTACCATTAGAGAAGAAGCAATAGGGCGACGATAGAAACGACGCTCTTTACCTGTATCAAGGAATGGTGCTAATAGTAAACCACCGAACATAATCGCTGGAATAATTAGTGTTCCAATTAATACATATTGTTGTGATACATAAGGATATTTCAAGAATTGGTATAAGAATAAGAAATACCAGTCTGGCATCGGAATAAACGATGCATTGGTAGGATCTGCTGGGTAACCAAGTGGAGCTGCTTCAGACATTACCCAAACTAGAAATCCAACTAATACAACGCAACCTACCATCCACTCTTTCAGTAGAAAGTTAGGAATGAAGGCTTCCGATTTACCTGGATAAGCCGTATAGTCTGGTGGCGTGAAATCCATATTCGTACGTTTTACACGCGAATCACCAACATACACGACTTTCTCATTCGATTTATGACCATGTGCCATAATTGTAGCCTCCCTTCGCTTATAGTGGACCAGAAATACCTTGTTTACGGATCATAATAAAGTGGGCAGCAAGCATTGCAATTAATGCACCTGGTAAGAAGAATACGTGAACTGCAAAGAATGTTGTCAATGTTCGAGCACCTACGATATCGCCACCATACAAGATCTTAGCGATATACTCACCGATTATTGGTACAGAAGCGGCAATTTCTACCCCTACTTTTGTTGCGTAGTAAGCTTTATTGTCCCACGGAAGTAGATATCCAGTGAAACCAAGACCTAACATTATAAAGAAGATAAGCATTCCGACTACCCAGTTCATCTCACGAGGTGCTTTATAAGAACCTGTAAAGAATACGCGTAGTGTATGTAAGAACATCATAACAATTACTAAACTCGCCCCGAAGTGATGCATACCACGAACAATATTACCAAATGGAATTTGGTGTTGTAAGTAGTCAACACTCGCATAAGCATGAACAATATCTGGTACATAGTACATTGTTAAGAACATACCTGACAAAATTTGAATAACAGTGATGAAGAACGTAAGACCACCAAAGCAATATACGAATGCTGAGAAGTGATGTGCTGGGTTAACGTGTTCAGGAACTTCGTGGTCAGCAACATCTCTCCATAGCGGCGTAATATCAAGACGTTCGTCAATCCAATTGTATATATTTTTAAACATCTAACATACGCCCTCCTATGCTCTAGTGTTTGGAATTATGCCGCCAAGATACACGACGCCATCTTTAACAACAACTTCATACTCATCCAATGGTGAATTCGCTACAGCAAGATTTTTGCCGTCTTTGGAATAACGTGCATCATGACATGGACAGTCATATTCACTTTTTCCATGTGTGTTCCAAAACACAGTACAACCTAAATGCTTACAAATTGGAGAAAGTGCAAAAACATTATTAGAAGCATCCTTGGAAATCCAAGCTACCTTCTCCGTTTCACTTTCATACCATGCATCTACTTGGTGTACTTTGAATCTTACTTCTTGCGGCTCAGTAGTTACTTTACTTTCATCTAATACTTTTACAAGTGTGCTCTCGCTACCTTTAGCCAATAAAGGATCAACTGCAAAGCGAACCATCGGTAACACTGCACCACCTACCATGAAGGCAGTTGTACCGCCAAGCGTGTATGATAAAAACTGACGCCGGGACATATCTTTGCGTTGAATCGGTTGATGCTCCGAATCATGTTGTTCATGGTTACTCATTTTCTGTTCTAACCCCCTTTGCCAACCAATTCTTCCGTATTGCTCAAAAGCAAAACCGCATGACGAACTAGGACATAATTATAATAGCCTAGCTACCAAATACCGTCAAGAATTTGACAGGACATTTGCGACAATTAGGAAATTTCGTTCATTAATTTGTTGTCAATTTGTCACATTTAGCATTCTATCGGGATTGTTTTCCCCTATTATAAGCCATTTTATACATAATTAACATGATAATTACGAATTATTGTGACGCCACAGTTCACGAATTTGTAAATTCACTTGCTCAGAGGAAGGGTTTTCACCATTTTCTGTAGGAGTTATCCACAAGTCCGCTTCATTAATTTGAAACTGGGTATGTAATTTTGCCGTAATCAGGATGATGTACTTAAAACCTTGTCTTCTTAGAGCGCTACAGTATGATGAAATTTGCAAATGGGCCGATGGATCATGACTTATATAATGGCAAGCTGGATAGGTAACAACTCTACCTTTGTAAGGTATCTCTACCAAATCCATAATATCTCTTAGATTTTCTAACGCTATTGTAGCTTCTACAGGAGTTTCACTACCGTCTAATCCAGTTATCGGTAGCAAGCATGTATCGAGATATGGCTTAAGTTCTTCCCACTGCTCCAGTTCAATTTCACTAAACTTCAATGTCTGTCCCTCCTGAAACTATTGAGTCACTTAACATAATGTTCACTTCATATTCGATGTCGAATATTCGACGAAGTCAATCATCGTTATCAAAGTCTGCTTTTTTAACTACCACTTACAATAGAGGTTTAAAAAAGCAGACTTTCAGAACCAAGAAGATGAAGTGCTACTTGAGGAAGGAGGATACGCAAGTGTACGGTATGGGTACACGCGGCCCGGACTTCCCAAGTTCACTTCATATTCGATGTCGAATACTCTACGAAGTCAATCATCGTTATCAAAGTCTGCTTTTTTAACTACTCCTAATATATTACATAATAAAGCCTTCGAATGCTATAGCTTCGAAGGCTAATATCGTTACACTATTCTAATTGCTTTAATTGACTACTAAGTTCGTAGAATAAATGCTCGTCACCTCTTGCAAGTGCTTCATCTATTCCCGATTCAAGTTTATTGCGCTGATAACTTTTTAGAGCTTCGTCTAATATCATTTCAGCTGTTAATCCTAACATCGCTTCGTATTTTACATTCATCTTGTCGATAGGTAACACCTCCATAACGGTGCTATACATTCCTATACTCATATCCTTTAGTTACATAGCTCTCCATTGTTCTTTTCATTCTAGCTAGATCATCTTCCGTTAACTCACGAACAACTTTAGCTGGAGTTCCTAGTGATAATGTATAGGGCGGGATTTTTTTATTTTCCGTAATGACAGCACCTGCACCTATTAAAGCATATTCACCAATCTCTGCACCGTTAAGTACAATAGCCCCCATGCCGATTAAACTTCCTCTCCCAATTACACATCCGTGGATGATCGCAGCGTGTCCAACAGATACTTCATCTGCTAGAATAAGCGGTTGATGTGCATTCACATGTCCAACAACACCATCTTGTATATTACAGCGATCACCAATTTGAATTGGAGCTAAATCACCACGAAGTACAGCATTATACCAGACCGTGCTTTGTTGACCAATTGAAACTTCTCCAATGATTTTCGCACCTTCAGCAATAAACACTTCTCCGCCAATCGTTGGCATTAAACCTTTATACGGCAACAGCATACAATCATCCTCCTCATAAATTAGAGAAATTCTAACAATGAGGATATAGATTGTCAATGTTTATTGTTACTCATTTGTAAGCTCTCCACCATTTTATGTCCGAAGAGGGATCTTTTAATTACTACCTCTTGCTCCGATTCACCGATTGCGATCAATCCAAAGTGCAGCAGCATTTTCACAATTCGTTTATGCAAAATAGCTCCAGCAGAATCGAAGTAATATGGCTTAATGTAAGGTACTAATACAGTTTCAAAAGATTTTAATGTGGTCCAATCTTTGGACAAACTGCAAATCCAATAATATAGCGAGTTTATATTCGGGATTGCTCCTTTATACAACTTTAGCCAATGAGAGATAATAGCTTGCATCTCTTGATTACTCATATTGTCTTTTGCGATTTCTCCAACATTGGTTATGGCGACTGTATCTCCATCGATACATAACCACCCTTTTGCAAAACAATAATCGTACATGAACGCCATACGATCTGGATATTCACCAAATCCTTTACCATAGCCGAATTTCCAAGCGCCTTTGCTTGGCAACTCTTCTTGTATTGCAAATAATTCATTCAGTTGAATAACAAATCTTCTGTGCATCGTTCCATCAAGAGCAACACTCGGTTTGTAAGTCGCTATGTAATTGAGCATCACTTTGAAATCAAGCAGTATCTGACCACCTTCTTCTCGATAGAAAGATGGTTCTGTCCCAGGCTCAATGGCTACCGACAATACTTCGGCTAAAGTGACTTTGAATCGTTCTTTCAAATCTTGGGGAACGTGGAACAAATAACGATCATTGCCACCGTATCCATTGAACAACCAACCTTGCTGTTTGAATTTTGTAATAATTTCACGTGGGGTCAACTCAATATCTTGTTGCTTTGTAGACTTTTTCGGTTTTACTTTCTTTTTCTTCTCTTCTACAACTGTAGTATTCGTTTTCTGTCCCTCATTCTGAACTGGAAATCTACACTGTTGTACTCTTGCTAGTAAATCTTCTAAGCTGTAGGACTTCCTAGTTTCAAACAATAAATAATTAACAAACCTTAATTCCTCTAACTCCATTTTTGCTAATTTCGCTTTAATGACATCACGCCTATGTACCGTTGCTAGAATGGACTGAATTAATTCATGCTTTGAATTTCCATTACACTCACAACCATACACAGAAGCTATTCTTGTGAGTTGAGTAATATCGGCATAGCTAAGCATATCTGATAAATTCATTGGAACTCCTTTCTCGCAAACATCGTAACTACGTTGATCAAAAGTTCTAGTATATAGTTTCTAGTATTACTATTTTCATCTTTTTCATACTTTACAATTAAAATTGTCTTCAGAACTTCGCTATTCATCATTCGATAGCTTTCTATACAACTGAAAAAGGCAATCCATATTCACTCCTTAAGAGTTAACATGAATTGCCTTCGTATCTTATGTTATTTATTTATACAACATTTCTTGAATTTCTTACCACTGCCACAATAACAAGGTTCATTGCGTCCGATTTGTGGAGCTGTATTAACTGATTGTTGTGCCTGTTGTGAAGTGTCACTTTGCTCACTATTACCTGTTAAACTAGCAGCGTTGTGACCTTTTAAGAACCATTGAGCAGTATGATTGTACATAATAATTAGACGCGGTAACAATAAATTCAACGTCTGATCATCTTGAATTACTAGCTCACGTTTCATATATTCAACTAAATCTTGAAGTTGTAGTCCAGCACGGATTCCGAATTCTGCTTGATCTGCAATAAGATTTGCATCTAGTTGATGCACTTTGAATTGCTTTATCAAGAAATCAACAAGAAGTTGATGCGATTGCGTCCTATTAATATAACGCTCACCGCCCGCTTTATTCAAATCTAAAGCTGTGAAGTATGCAAAATCCAATTCAGGTCGTTGGTTATGTTCTTTCACAATTAGCGTTGGTTCAGGAATTGCTGCATGATGTACATACTGCTCATTCAATCCTAAATCATTGTGGTAATGACGATAATTAATAATGATATGCATATGTGAAACTTCAATTTGGCTAAATACTGCATATCTAGATAGAATATCACCAAGTTGCTCATGTGTTAGAGCACCATAGTAATACATCATACCTTTGACCGTGTCAATTAGACTACTATTCAATGCAATTAGTTTGTGATCTAGCTTTTGTAGATGATCATCAACTACACTTACTAGTTCACTCGGCATAGCAACGACTTCTTGTCCATTAATTTTCGTATGGAAAAGCAATCCCAATTCCAGCCAATAATGAAGCTGTTGCGGCGTCAATTGCTCATTATAAGTAATGATCCCATTACGACGAACAACCTCTTGTAGAAGCTGTATTCTCTCCTCATCGAATAGTTCAACTAATGAAGGCAATTCTAACTCATAAGCACTAGGTAATTGCTCAATAATCGTTTGCTTAAGTTGCTCTCTATTTAACTTACTAACATTTTTGATAGCGGCATGCTTACGTATGCTTGTCAATATATCTTTAGACAAACCTTCAAGCGCATGGTGCAAATGAAACACTTGACTCCCTTGAGCGCGTGCAGCATTTTCTGTAGCTACTGACATTTATAAAAGCCTCATTTCTCATTCGTAATAACGTGTCCAAAATTATATGATACCGTAAATTACAAATCAGCACAACAATCGTTCATTATTTCCAATCATTTGAAAATGAGTGAATAGATCATTAAAACGCTGTATTTCGCTAGATTAGTTAAGTTCATTAACAATAACGACGCTTCCGATCACCTCATCGGGAAAGAGGTAAGCCAAATATGATTCAACAGCTACCTCCTGCTTCAACACATCATCCGTTAAGAAGTTCCAGCGACCACGCGATATCTGGACGCCTGAAGGTTAAACATTTGAGCGTATTTCCCGTCTATTCTCATAAGCTCTTCGTGTGAACCTTGCTCAATAATTTGACCATTTTCCATCATAAGAATGCGATCCGCCATTTTGGTAGTCGATAAGCGATGGGAAATGAAAATAATCGGTCTATCTTCTGCCTTTTCTAGCATGACTTGATTCAAATGGTATTCACTCATAGGGTCCAATGCGCTGGAAGGCTCATCTAATATTATAAGAAGAGTCGGCTTGGCGAATACTCTTGCGATCGCCACCTTCTGAGCCTCTCCGCCAGATAACTCGATCCCGGCATCGTCAAATTCCTTAGTAACGGAAGTCTCGGTCCCTAGTCGCAAAGATTGCAGCTTACTACCAAAACCACTTTTCTCCAGTGCTTCTCGTATCAGATAGGAATCGCCTGATGCTGCATGGTTCATGACGACGTTTTGAGAAAGCGTAGCAGCGAACAACTGATGATCCTGAAACACGGAGCTAATCTTCATTCGGTAATCGTCGAGCTTCAATTGATCGATTGGTATCCCATTTAACCGAATTTCTCCCGAGCTTGCATCATATAGACGCATGATCAGCTTCGTCAATGTCGTTTTACCCGCACCATTGTAGCCAACAATAGCAATTTTTTCTCCAGGCTTGATGCTTAAATTAACGTTATGGAGGATTGGCGGCCCAGATTGACCATATTGGAATGATAACTCTCTTAGAGTTAATCCAGTAAACTTATTCGGCACAGGTATTGGATCTTCAGCTTCTATCAGACCGTTCTTTTGATCCAGGAAGCTTCTTAACTTCTCGATATACAGGCTGTTTTCTTGCATCTGGCTGATAAGCGTCGTCATATATTGCAAATTGCCCTTTAAACGCCAGGATGAATTGAGCAGTGTAACCGCGCTTCCATAGCTTAACGTTCCTTTCACTAACGACATAAACACAACATATACGACGTACAAGCCGCTCAAAATCAACTCATTAAAAAAATACTCAGAGGAGAAGTTTAACCAGAACTGCTTTTTCGAATGCTTTTGCACGATTCCTTGCATCTCTTTATGTGTATCAGTGAAATCTCTAAAAAATCTCTCCTTGATGGAATAAAGTCTTAATTCCTTCGCATAATCAGCCAAGTAAAACAACCGCTTCAAATAGATTCGTTTACGATCCTTTTCGTTAAGCTCCATCCTCATTTTGTACCTGATTTTATTGGTGATCATGCTGACAATCAGAGTTAAAATGAAGGATACGAGCACAAACAGCAGACCGAGCTTGTCAACGAACAGGAAAAAGCTTATAGAGGTCATGATAACCGTAACGGATCTGCAAATTGTTCTGATGTTGTTTATCGTAGCATCAATTCGATTATGAGCATCATTGGCGCTCCACACATAATCATTATAAAAAACGGGATCGTCATAATTCGCTAAATCGGTACTAATTGCTTTTTCATAGAGATCCATCCTTATCTTTTGATATAGCAATTCTTTTCCTTTAGGCTCAACGCTCTGGTAGTAAATACTGTCCAGCACAAAGCAGATTGCGATAAACAAAATTGTTAGTCCGATATATAAGGCAACCGTAGAAAAGGAGGTTCCATATTGAACGCTGTCGAACACAAACTTAATCAAAAGGACATGTTCGATAAAAATTTCGATTTCCTGCAAGCATGCATACAAGCATGTAAAGATGATATATTTGCGCGAATAGCGCAGCCCGTATTTCATAATAAACCAATTATTTTTAAGGACACGAGTAAAGCTATGCTTATTAGGCTTCATGCAGATTCACCACCCCAGCCAACTCTTCTTGATCAACATACTTTTCTGCTTGCTTCAAGAATAGCTCCGCATATTTCCCCTGCAGCTGCATCAATTCCATGTGTGAACCAGACTCTTGAATTTCACCATCCTCCATGTAATAAATGCGATCTGCCAGCATAGCGGATGACATGCGGTGAGAAATAATGACAACGGCTTTATCCTTGCAGGCTTCCATCATACTCTCAAAAATTTCAAATTCCGCAATCGGGTCGAGTGCGCTTGTAGGCTCATCAAGAATGAGTAGTTCGGCCTGTTGCGCAAATATGCGCGCGATCGCAATCTTTTGAAACTCACCGCCTGATAACACAACTCCTTGTTCATCAAACTCCTTCGTAAGCATTGTATCTATTCCCTCCGGCAAAGTAGCTACCTTATCGTATACTCTGCTTTTCTTGAGCGCATTTATGACGAGCTGGCGGTCTGCTTCGGTGTCCACATCGCGCATAAGCACATTCTCTGCAATCGTCATCGAAAAAATCTTGAAATCCTGAAATACGGTTCCATACAGTGATCGATAGGACATGAGATCAAACTCTTTTATATTGCGGCCGTTTAATAATATCTCTCCCTCTGTAGGATCGTACAATCGCATCATGAGCTTGATTAACGTTGATTTGCCTGCTCCATTGTGGCCGACAAGAGCAATTTTCTCATTCTTATTCACTTCCATCGTAATATGACGAATAGAGGGCCTATCTGCTCCATCATACGCAAATTGAAGCTGCCGAATTGTTAATTGCTGTATCGGCGGCGCGATTGGTTTGACTGGATCGGCATGCTCCTGAATTTCAGAAACATAATTCAAAAAAGTTTTTAAATTCTCGATATAAATTCCGTTTTTGTTGATCTCTACAAAACTGTCAGACAGCCGGATGAGCGACCACGCGCCACCAACCATTGCGCTTCCAAGAACGATAAAGGAGCTGATAGAAATCGATTGCTGAACAATTGCTAGATAAGCACCGTACAGCAAAATCCCTTGGAATATGAGCGTGAAGGTAGTAAATATTTTGAAAAAAGAAATGACTCCCGCCTTTACTCTATACTTATGAACGACAGAAATGACACCGTCATACCCTTCTAGATAAGTGTTTCTCAGAACTGAAAAAATGCGGGACAACCGAATCTCCTTGGCAAAGTGAGATAAATAAATGACACGGTTTACATAGTCCATTTTTCTTTGATAGGGTACCCGCTCGTCATTTTGCTGGAACTGAATTCGGTTCAGCTTTTTTCCAAAATAAAAATTGCCGATAATCGGCAATAAAGCAAACCATACCACCCAAGGATCTATGGCGTACATCACGGCAAATATACTAATCGTTGCAAGCGAGACGAATATAATTCTAGAGAGATTTTCAAGAACAGCGCTTACTCGTTGATCCGCTTCTTGGATGGCTTTGGTGTATTTATTATAAAACTCATGATCCTCAAAGCACTTCAATTCCACGGATGCAGCCTTGCGAAAAAGAATGAGATACAACTTCTCATATAACTTGAGATCGCTAAAAGGTCTGAAGCGATAATCATACCAATTGTCCAGTAAGACTAATGCCAATATCAAAACCAATGTTAGGATTATGAAATAGACAATTTGCTGAAAATCCCTTTCGATTGATATGGACTCAATGATGTACTTCATGAAATATACGGTAAAAAATACATTAGCAAACTGTCTGCCGGCTTGAACTGCAAATTCAGCCACCACTCTCTGCGGATGTATACTCCATGCTAATTTGAACATAAATAAGTTGTTCGAGATATTGACTTTAATATGTTGGAATGTATGGCTTAGCTTCTGCAAGATCGTTCCTTCCCCCCTGTATCGTTAAGAGCATTCAATCAGCCTTTTAAGAAAGCTTGACCTATTAATTAATAATTCAAAATTTACTACAAGGAATTTTGGAAAACAACCCCAGAAATTATATGTATTGTAATTTATAAAATTCCTCATGACATTGTAAAAGTCTAGTACATATCGGATATATGTAAAAAAACGTCCTAGTTTATGAATATGAAAAAGGAGCTGCCGTGGCAGCTCCTTCATCGTTATATACAGTCTTTCATTGAACTACTGTTTCTCGATAGTTCAATGAAGTGTTTATTTTTTTTGAAAAAAACGTTGAAATATAAAATACGGATTTTTTTTTTATTTTCTAAGATACTTCTGATACGCAATAATAGTTCATGTCGACTTTAAATTATGTTGTGCTAGATATAGTATTCTGTTCAAGATGCTTATTGCAATTATATAATACTAGCTTCCATCCCGCTTCATTACGCTCTAATATCGAATAAGATAAATTACCGATCCGTTCATCTTCTAGATCAGGAAAAAGTTCAAGCAACAAGTGAGCAATAAAACTACCATGCGTAACACACAAAATATTAGAAGTCGGATAATTTACATATAACTCTTCTAATAATTCAACCCCTCTAGAGCGCATATCCTCTACGGATTCTGCTCCTAGATCAAGACTTTTCCAGTCTTCTCCCCACTTAGCGAGACGTTCTTCTAGTGTAGTACCTTCTACTTGCCCAAAAAAACGCTCTCTAAGCCGCTCATCGACAGTAAGAAGAGGTATTTGTAGCGATTCATAAATATGTGCCCCCGTAACTTTAGCACGCTCCAAATCACTTGTTAACACGTAATCCCAGATCGCATCGTCAGATTGTAGTCGACTCGCTAACATTTTAGCTTGCGCAATTCCGTTTTCATTAAGCGGGATATCCGTTTGTCCTTGGATTCGCTGAATTGCATTCCAGTGAGTTTCGCCGTGGCGGACTAGACCTATTAACACATTCACTCTCTCCTTAAGGTAGTTCAAAAAGCGGACTTTGATAACGATGATTAACTTTGTAGTGTATTCGACATCGAATATGAAACGAACTTGGGAAGTCCAGTACGCGTGTACCAACCATGTACACTTGCGTTTTCTCCTCCCCCAAGTAGCATTCCATCTTCTTAGTTCTTAAAGCCCGCTTTTTGAACTTTTATTAAACTTTTATTAAACTTATATAAGACTATTATTAACTACTTGAATAACAATCCTGCAATTAAAAAACACCTCATAATTATTTTTAGCAAATCTAACTCCTCGTCCTAGTGAACCAATTCAACAATAATATCGTCATAATTATGCCCAGAAGCGATAATGCTACATAATATTGTGGGAACGTTGGAACGACTTGCATTACAATCGGATCACTTATACTCGCAACAGGTATTTGACCTTTATAAATATTTGAACTTACTAAGCTAATACTTTCGGCATTGGCAATATCTACAACCCCGGAGACATTTACAGCAATCGTGGATTTCGTGTCTTCTTTATAATCAAAAATAAAAACAAATAATGCTATAGAAAACATCGCCAAGCAACAAGCAATAATCATTGCTATATTACGCCTGAAATTACGCGAGAAATGATAACTCTTTGTTGCGATTGGCAAATACCATGCTTCTTCAGCATAGATTCTATCCATGACTTGTTTGTTAATATAATCAATATTCGTCCCTTTTATGTCAGTATCATCGAAAGAATATTCAGAGAATGAAATGGCACTGAAGTCCAGCTCTAATAATGATGAGCAATGCTCACAATCAAATAAATGTGCTTCGATTTCAATGCGCAACGGATCGTTTTCATCCAGTTCCAAGTAATTATCTATGAATTGTTCGATCTCATTACATTTCATTTCTGATTCATCCTTTCATAATCATCGCTTGATTTGTCCTGCTCTATATAAGCCTCAAGCTGTTGTTTCACACTCGCTCTTGCTCTGAAAAGTAACGACTTCACAGAACTAACGGATTGTTCTAAAATGTTTGCAATTTCTTGATAATCCATTTGTTCATATTCACGAAGTATAATAGCTGATCGTTGCTTTTCAGGTAATTTATTGATTGCTTCACGTACCATTTCCATTCGTTCATTAATAAGAAGCTGCTGTTCTGGCGTAGCAGCATCTGAAATAATCGGTTCCATGTTGACTTCCTCTATCGAAACATAAGCTGCTTTTTGCTTACGGAGTTCACTCAATACTGTATTTCGCGCAATCGTATATAGCCACGTAGAAAAGGTTGCATCTATTTCGCGAAACGTATGCAAACTTCGGTATGCTTTATAAAAAGTTTCAGAGCAAAGATCCTCTGCGAGTGACTCTAGCTTTGCACTCTTCAACATATGATAGATAAAGGCCATGATTCTACGTTGATAGCGATTCATTAGCTCAGAGTAGAGCTCGACATTGCCATCCTTGATTTCTCGTATTATCTGGGAATCTGTCATGACAGGCGAACCTCCTCCACCTGCAATTTATTCCCGAAATCCACTATACATGTATACTGAATTCGGATCAAAAAGTTGCGTTTAATATATATAATCAATCATCCTTAGTTTATTCGAGCATAACTGACAAAATCCTTCATCTTACAAAAATTATCTTATTTTCCATACGGATTATTATATTGATAGCTTCATAGACTATTATCGTTTATCTTAACAGAAAAAAAAAGACCACTCACAAGGAGTGGTCCGTGTCCATCTATGAACACAAGAGTTATTGGATAGGAGTGGAGAGAAACCATACTGTACTTTTATTATATGTATACGCTTCCAGTTTGTCAATAAGCGCTTACATTTTTATTTTCATCATTTTTTTCACATATATATACAATTTAGTTACTTTTATTGATATTTTCTACATCGCGCAAAATGATAAGAAATTAACATTAAAAAACGCTCATGAAAGGAAAATCCTCTCAAAAGCGTTCTATTTAAATCGAATTCTAAGTTATTGTTCTACTTTATACCCTTGTTCTCCTAGTAATACAATTGCTTGATCAAGATGTTCTTGTGTTCTGAAACTTAGTTTCAATACGCCAGGAATTTGTTCTCGATTCTCGATAATTTGAATATTACTCAAATTGATTTGAGCTTTACCTAGTTCACTTGCAATTGAACCAATAATACCAGGATGATCGGGTATATCTACATAACAATCATAGATTGAATGAAGCATTCCTTTTCTTCTTTCTGGCAATTTACTACGGAAGTCACCTGCTTGACGGAATGCTTCCACAATTCCATCTCCATCATCCTGCTGGAGCAACTGCTTGAAATGATCCATGTTTAACTGCCAATCATTAAGAAGTCGCAAAAGCACTTCCTTATTATCCAATAAAATATCACGCCACAGCGGTGGATCACCAGATGCGATACGCGTAATATCACGGAAACCGCCAGCTGCAAGCGTCTCATATAGTCCATTATTATCATTATAGCCGCGAATTTGATTAACAAGGCCAACCGCGATAATATGTGGTAAATGACTAATTGCACCTACAATGGTATCGTGTGCTTTTGCGTCTACAGGGACGATATGTGCTCTTGTATAATTTAATAATTCGATCAACTGATTAAGACTAGTTTCTGATGTGTCTTCATCTGCTGTTAGCACATAAAAGGCATTTTCAAGTAATCGACTTGAAGCAGCCTCCACACCTGAACGCTCCGAACCTGCCATTGGATGACCTCCAATGAAAACAGCAGAGGTTTTCTTGAACACTTTAGCAGAAGCCATCACAGACGCTTTTGTACTGCCAACATCAGTAATAATGCATCCTTGTTTCAAATCAAGCTTACTAAGTTGTTGCAAGTACTCATCCATCAGACCAACAGGAACACATAAGAATATAAAATCTGCATCTATAGCTGCTTCTTCCACTGAAGTCGTACCAATATCTACGACGCCACGTTGAACGTACTTTTCAGCAGAAGATGAACGATTAGAATATCCAACAACTGTAATATTCGGTTGTCCCTTTAAGCATAATGCGATAGAGCCTCCAATGAGACCTACACCAAATATCGCTACCTTTGTCATAAATTAAGCTAGCACCGCCAAATCCGTTAGAACTTGTTCTAGGACTTTAACGAACTTTTCATTCTGCTCTGGTGTACCAACAGACACTCGAATGTGTGTTGGATATTTCTTCCAACCTGCACGGATAATAATGCCTTTACGCAGCATCAGATTGAATATTTCCATTGATGGTTTACGAACATCAACCATCACGAAGTTACCATGACCTTCGAAGAATTCAAGATTCATTCTAGTAAACTCATTATGGAAATAATCTAAACCTGTACGGTTTGCCACGCGACATTGTTCTAGGAAAGCATCATCTTGAAGAGATGCTTTTGCTGCTACTTGAGCTAGGCGACCTGTATTGAACGGCTCTCGTACTTGATTAATTGTACGAATAACATCTGCGTTACCAATTCCATATCCGATGCGATTCGCAGCAAGACCATATACTTTAGAGAACGTACGTAGCACAACTAAGTTACTGTATTTATCTAGTAATTTAACGCCATCAGTAAAATTAGTATCGAATACATATTCTCCATATGCTTCGTCAAGAACAACTAGCACATGCTTAGGTACTTGGTCTAAGAAGGAGAGCATATCCTCGTGAGCAATAATTGTTCCGGTTGGATTATTCGGATTACAAATCCAAAGCACTTTCGTCTTATCCGTTGTTGCTGCGAGCATCGCAGGAAGATCATGCTTACCATTTTTCAATGGTACCTCGACTAATTTCACATTCTCGATCTCAGCATTATGTTTATATTGAGAAAATGTCTCATTTGCCATTACTGTCTCATCGCCAGCAACTAGAAAAGCACGAGCAATCATTAGAATGATGTCACTTGAGCCTGTACCAAATATAATTTGGTCATTATTCACATTAATTTTATGTGCAAGAACATCCGTTAATTCAACACTTGCGCCATCTGGATACAAATGTAGTTGATCTATTTCTTCAAGCATTGCTGCTTTAGCTAGCGGCGAATAACCTCGCGGGTTTTCATTGGATGCAAGTTTAATGACTTCATCTAATCCTAATTCTCTTTTTACATCTTCAACTGGTTTACCTGGTTGATACACTGGTAAATGCATAATATTTGATTTTGGCTGCATGGGCCATTCACCTCTTTGTCTATAATTGCATTAACGCGTTAAATAGTGACTACTTCATATTGTCTCACAACTTATATTACTTTTAAAGTCTATATTTATGTAACTACTTCTAGAGAACTTTATAAAATAACTCTATAACCTAATTTGCCTTATCACCTATGATCCCATTAGCAAATATGCAAAAACCGTACACTCGAAGGACAGTTATCCTTTCAGTATACGGCTCTATTTTATGACTACTCACTATTGACTACATTTATTATAGTAATTGATTGCCTATTATCCTTTTAAGCTAGCTACAAAATCACCGATCTGTTTCAAACCTGCTTGCTTAGTCGCTTCATCAGCTAGCAATGGCAAGCTGTTCTCAATCGTACGGACGATTGCACTACCTACGATAACACCATCGCATTTACCTTCGAAACGAGCAACTTGTTCACGATTAGAAATACCAAAACCGATTGCAATCGGAACTGAAGATGCTCTCTTAACCACTGCTAGAAACTCGTCAATTCCAGTATGGAAAGTTGCTCTTTCACCTGTAACACCTAATGAAGAAACGCAATATACAAAGCCTTTGGCATGCTGTGTAATACGAATGACACGTTCATCGGAAGTTGGTGCAACTAAAGGAATAAGATGGATATTATATTGCTGCGCTAATTCTCTAACTTCTCCATCTTCCTCAATTGGAAGATCAGGAATAATAAGTCCACTAATATCATTACTTTTCACAAGATCAAAAAATGGTTTAAGCCCAAATTGGAAAATGGGATTAAAATATGTGAACAGAATTAATGGAATTTGGACACCTTCAGTTCGTAACGTTCCGCCCAGATTAATACAATCTGTCAAAGTAATATTATGTTGCAGTGCACGTTCAGAGGCACGTTGTATAACGGGACCATCTGCTAGCGGATCAGAATAAGGCACGCCTAACTCTATAATGTCAGCGCCTGCAGCTTCTAATGTTTTAATAATATCGACAGTTGTTGCAATATTAGGATCGCCTACAGAAATGAAAGGGATTAATGCAGTATTGTTCTGCTCTTTCAGTTCAGCGAATTTTTTATCTATTAAATTCATATGAGTTACCTCCATTAATTTTTCATTAGTTTAATTCGTCAACTACTTTAAATGCAAGTTCAAAAAGCAGGCTTTCAGAATCGAGAAGATAAAGCGCTACTTGAGGAAGGAGGAAACGCAAGTGTACATCTTTGGTACACGCGTACCGGACTTCCCAAGTTCGCTTTATATTAGATGCCGATTAACCTGCCTGTATCACTTCATTATCAAAGTCTGCTTTTGAACGACCCTTACAAATGAAAAGATCCATCGGAAGATTTACCTAAGTAGCTCATAATAGCTTCTACATCTTTGTCGCCGCGACCAGACAAACTAACTACAATGGTTTGATCTTTACTTAAAGTTGGAGCTAGCTTAATCACTTGCGCAATAGCATGAGCTGATTCTAATGCAGGAATAATCCCTTCCGTACGAGATAGTTCTTGCAATGCTTCTAATGCTTCTGCATCCGTAATAGGTGCATACTCAGCACGACCAGTATCTTTCAAGTAAGAATGTTCAGGTCCAATACCAGGATAATCAAGTCCTGCTGAGATTGAATGAGCCGGTTGAACTTGACCGTGTTCATCTTGTAGTACATAGCTCATCGAACCTTGGAATACGCCGTGTCGACCTTTTGTCATCGTTGCCGCATGCTCATCTGTATCTACACCGCGTCCAGCAGCTTCAACACCTAATAATTTCACACCTTCATCTTGGATAAATGGATAGAAAATACCGATTGCATTACTACCCCCACCGACAGCAGCAACTACATAATCAGGCAATTTATTTTCGTATTTCAGTATTTGCTCACGAGCTTCATCACCGATAATACGTTGGAAATCACGAACCATCATTGGATATGGATGTGGACCAGTTGCAGAACCAAGAATATAGTAAGTATCCGTTACATTGCTAACCCAATAACGAAGAGTTTCATTACAAGCATCTTTTAACGTGCGTGTTCCGCTAGTTACAGGTACAACTTCAGCACCAAGTAAATTCATTCGGAATACATTCAGCTGTTGACGCTTCATATCTTCTTCGCCCATAAACACTTTACATTCAAGACCTAGTAAAGCAGCTACAGTAGCAGAAGCAACGCCATGTTGTCCCGCTCCTGTTTCAGCAATAATCTTTGTTTTACCCATACGTTTAGCAAGCAAACCTTGCGCAATTGCATTATTAATTTTATGAGCACCTGTATGATTCAAATCTTCACGTTTCAAGTAAATCTTTGCTCCACCAAGTTTTTCAGTTAGATTCGGAGCGTAATATAATGACGTTGGACGACCTGAGTAACGATATAGTAAATCAAGTATTTCCGCTTGGAATACTGAATCTTTGGAATAGTGAAGATACGCTTCCTCTAATTCTAACAATGCATTCATTAATGTTTCGGGAACATATCTGCCCCCGAACGGTCCAAAGCGACCATTGGAATCTGGAATTTGTGTCATGCCTCTATCACCTTTCTGACAAACTCATTTATTTTGTTCAAATCTTTCACTCCATCTGATTCTACACCACTGGAAACATCTATTCCATCGCAACGATAACTCGTAATTAATTGTACTACATTGCCCACCTGCAATCCTCCGGCAACATATAGCGGCAAATCAAACTGATCTGCAACCACTCGATATGTCGCGATAGCTTCCCAATTGAACGGTTTTCCCGTCCCTCCACCGGGTGCATCGATTAATATACTTTCGATATAAGGCAGATATGGAGTCAATTCATCTTTGATATGTTGCTCCACCCCACTATTATGCTCGCGTTGTTGATCGATTGAAATCACTTTCCACAACGCTACGTGGGGAATGGCTTCATGTAACTGACTATAATATTGCACATCCTCATTACCATGTAATTGCACGACATCAAGCGGAACATGTTGCAATAACGCAATCATTTCTTCAAGCGGATGATTGACGAACACGCCAACAGCTCGAACTTTCGCTCCACTAAGCCGATGAATAGCATCGACAAGTTGCTCAGCTTGTACTGCTGTTACTTGTCGCTTACTAGGAGCAAAGATGAGTCCAACTTCTTGAATCGGCAATCCTTCCATCGATTCTATGGTGGCTACATCTCGTAAACCACAAATTTTAATACGCGGTTTATTAGATAACAACTCTACGATTTCTAGATTCATACTTTTGTAACCTGTCCCATTAATTGCTCAATAGCTAGACCAACATCACCTTGACGCATGAAATGTTCACCGATCAGTAATCCTTGCGCTCCTACAGATCGCACATATTCATAATCTTGCTGACTCAATATGCCGCTCTCACTAATGTTCAGAACATGCTCTGGCATCATATCGATCAATTGTTCAGTTGTCTCAAGCTTCGTCTCAAATGTGTGTAGATTGCGATTATTAACACCGATTAGCGTTGCCTTATTCAATTTCAGCACTCGTTCTAATTCCGATGCATCATGAACTTCCACAAGAACGTCCATTCCTAACTTTTTCGCAAGATCATGGAATTCGCTGAGTTGTTCATCAGTCAGTATAGCTACAATTAATAAAATACAGTCCGCACCTATAGCTCTTGCCTCATAGATTTGACGGTAATCAATAATAAAGTCTTTTCGTAGTAATGGCAGTTTCACTACTTCTGAGATACTTTTCAAATATTCATTAGATCCTTGGAAGTAATCCACATCGGTTAATACAGAAAGACAATCTGCACCAGCAGACTCATAAGCAAGGGCAAGTTCTACAGGATGGAAATCTTCACGTATTAATCCTTTGGACGGAGATGCTTTTTTCACTTCCGCGATCAACGCTAAATCGCGATTACGATTACCTACACGCAAAGCTTTCTCGAATCCACGGCACGGAGGTAGTGTAGCGATATACTGCTCATACTGGTCTATATTGAAGTTTTCCGCTAATTGCTGTACTTCAACTTTTTTCGTCTCGACGATTTTATTAAGAAACATAATTCAATTCTCCTGTCTTTTGAATAAGCTGATCAAGCTTCATAGTAGCTTTTCCCGAATCAATGATCTCTGCTGCGATTTTCACACCTTCAGCATGAGTATTAGAAAGACCTCCAAGATAGATACATGCGCCAGCATTGGCTAATACAATATCACGATATCCATCACGACGTGTGCCATCGAATATTTCTCGAATAATTTGAGCGTTTTGAGCGGGCTCCCCTCCAAGTACATCGGAAAGAGGACGAGTGACTAATCCTAATTGTTCAGGTGAAATATGATAAGTAGATACAATACCATCTTTCAATTCAGACACTTTCGTTGATGATGAAATACTAATCTCATCCAAACCATCGAAGCTACTTACAACAAGCGCACGCGTAATTCCTAACTCACGCAAAACTTCTGCTATTATTTCAGTTTTACTAGCATCGTATAGACCTAGTAATTGACGATCAGCACCAGCAGGATTCGTAAGCGGACCTAACATATTGAAAATCGTTCTTGTTCCGATTTCTTTACGTGGACCAGCAGCATGCTTTAAGGAAGGATGATAAAGTTGAGCGAACATAAAGCAGATGCCTACTTCATCAAGACAAGCCTTCGCTTGCTCTGGCGAGACATTAATATTTACACCAAGTGCCTCTAGCACATCTGCACTACCAGATTTGCCTGACATTGCACGATTTCCGTGCTTTGCAACGGTAATTCCTGCAGCAGCTGCAATAAGTGAAGAAGCTGTAGAAATATTGAACTTACTAATTCCCGATCCGCCTGTACCACATGTATCAAGCAATCCGCTTCGATGACTATCGACATGATTAGAGAAACTACGCATCACTTCGGCAAGCCCAGTTATTTCATCTTTCGTTTCACCCTTCATTCGAAGTGCTATCGCTACGGCTCCGATTTGCGCAGCTGTTGCTTCTCCGTTCATAATTTGAGTCATAACGGATTGTGCTTCTTCTCGCGAAAGATCATTGCTAGATACTAGCTTAGCTATCGCTTGTTGCATACTTATTGATTCGCTCATTTTCATCAATCCCTCCTTAATTTAACACTTCATAATCAGTATTAATGGATGTTTTCAATTGCTCTTGTTTAGTACCAAACATTTGCTCAGCCGCACGAATAGCTTTCAAACTTGCTTTTGCTTTATTCACCGTTTCCATATATTCGCTTTCAGGATTAGAGTCCCATACAATTCCTGCACCACTCTGTACGTAAGCACGATTATTTTGGAAAATAATTGTACGAATCGTAATGCAAGTGTCCATTGAACCACCGAAACCAAGGTAGCCTATCGCACCAGCATAAGCGCCTCGTGCTTCATTTTCTAACTCAGCAATAATTTCCATCGCACGTAACTTCGGAGCTCCTGAAACCGTTCCAGCAGGTAGACAAGATATAAATGCATCAAAGAAATCTTTATCTTCACGTAATTTTCCAGAAACATTCGATACAATGTGCATGACATGAGAATAACGTTCAACTTCCATAAAGGTATCACAACGTACCGAACCGAACTCAGATACGCGGCCTATGTCATTACGACCTAGATCGACTAGCATCAAATGCTCCGCTTTCTCTTTCTCATCAGCAAGCAATTCTTGTTCAAGACGTTTATCTTCTTCAACCGTCGCACCACGTGGACGAGTTCCTGCTATTGGACGAGTTTCTACTTTTCCATTATTAACTTTCACTAACGCTTCTGGGGAAGTACCAACGATAACTTGTTCACCCATTTTCAAATAGTACATATATGGAGATGGGTTCATAACACGAAGTACACGATATACATGAAGCGGATCAACCGTTGTTTCAATACTGAATCGCTGCGAAAGGACAACTTGGAATATATCACCAGCACGAATATATTCTTTCGCTTGATGAATGTTATCTATAAACTTCTCTTTAGTAATATTCGATTCTACTTCTCCTAGATCTGGATCCAAATCCATAGATCCTCTAGGAATATCAGTAGCTACGTTTACTTGACTAATTTCCTCAATCATCGCTTCAATACGGTCAAGAGTATGCTCATACGCTTGCTCAATTTGAGTATCTGTTGATCCTTCTTCGATATGAACGTTGCTAACTAATAACAATTGTTGCTTCAAATGATCAAATACAATAACTTGATCGCAGAACATAAATTGAATATCGTTCATATTGAGATCATCGACACGGTGAGCTGGTAATTTCTCATAATATTGTAGTAGATCATATCCAAAAAATCCGATAGCTCCACCTGTAAAAGGAGGTAGCTCAGTATTAGCAGGAGTACGGAATGAACGCAACTTTGCTTTCAATAATTCAATCGGTTTATCTGAAAGAATAGTCTTTTTCCCATTTTGTTCGAAAACCATCTCTCCATGTTTTCCATATAGCATCAGGAACGGATCCGTTCCAATAAATGAATATCTAGCCCATTTGGCGCCGCCTTCAACACTCTCTAGTAAGAAAGCGTGCTCCTTTTTAGCAAAGTGTTTAAACAATCGAATAGGAGTCTCGGTATCAGCCATCACACGACGTACGATAGGAATTAGATTATATTGACTAGCTAATGAAATCACTTGTTGTAATTCAGTTGACATTCTCTTCACTCTCACTTTCTAAGGCAATTGCCCAATCGATTTTGGATATGAAGATAGGGTGTAACTATCAAAAAAGGCCCCTGCTATCAGAGCAGGGACCATCGAAATTAAGTATGAAATAGAAATAAGCAATAAACCACAGACTTATCGTTCATACAATTTAACAACAGCTCTCTGTCGTTACAATTGTTACAACTCATCCCAGTTAATCTTATTCCTTAAACTCATCTCATCTCTTCTCGATAAAACCTATCTCATCTAAACTCTTCTCATCTAACTACTACTATATCCCAATAAATATTATGATGTCAATGCTCTTATTTTTGAGCTAAATCTGGACGAAGAGCAATCGCTCCGCCTTTATAAACATGTTTAATCTCTTCTTGAGTTTTGTCTGTATTGACTAGAACCATTAATCTTACGCATTTTTCAAGACTCCCTTTAACAGGAACTTCTAATGCGCACATCTGTGGAACTAACTCCCACCCTGGTAGTTGGCGGATCGCCTGTGCAGGGAAAGCTTGATCAAGATCTTGTGTAACGGTAATAAATACGCATGAAATATCTGCTGGATTTACATTGTTTTGATTGACGATATCCTTAACCATTTCAAGGGTTACTTCTTTAATTAGTAGCGCATCATTTGACTCTACTGTTGCTGCTCCTCGGATTCCACGTACATTCATGATTAGCCCTCCTGCTTCAATTCTTCTATAATTTCGCGTACCCATTCTACTGGTACGTTCGGTTTAATTTCCACTGTACCAATTTCTGTTGGCACGACGAACACTGTTGTTCCTTCTGAGAACTTCTTATCATGCATCATTGCAGCTAATATATCATCTGTATCATAATTGCTAGCAATAGATGTTGGTAAACCACAGCTTTCAAGCGCTAAAGTCGTAACGCGTAGAAGTTCTTCTGATGCCCCATAACGAACGCCTAGCTTTGCTGAACCAATCATGCCAATACTGATCGCTTCACCATGCATTAGCTCACCGTAGCCTGCTACAGCTTCAAGGGCATGACCGATCGTATGTCCCAGATTAAGAATAGCACGCAAGCTATTTTCTTTCTCATCTTGCGAAACAACTTGAGCCTTCACGCTACATCCTTTGTATAATGCGTATCCAAGACTTTCTGGATCTTTCGCTACTAATCTATCGGCATGTTCGATGCACCAATCTACGAACTCGGCATCCCAGATCAAACCATGCTTAACGACTTCAGCTAATCCTGATTTCACATCACGATCAGGTAAGCTTTGCAATGTGTTCAGATCATACAACACGAATTCAGGTTGATGAAAAGCACCGATAATGTTTTTCGCTAGCGGATGATTAACAGCTACTTTACCACCGACACTACTATCATGAGCTAGAATTGTTGTAGGTATTTGGACGAATTTCACACCGCGCATATAAGCTGCTGCTACATAACCAGCTAGATCTCCAACTACACCACCACCAAGTGCTACGATTGCAGACTTACGATCAAGTCCACCTTCTAAAGCAACTTTTACTAACAATTCAAGATTAGCTAGAGACTTAGACTGTTCTCCTGCAGCTACTACAGCTGTAACAACGTTGTAGCCATCTTCTTTTAGCGATTCCACTAAACGATCAAGATATTTGGGAGCTACATTCTCATCTGTCACGATCATCAGTGGTGATTTTTTACTAATACCATGATTTGAGAAGTAAGTAGCAACCGAATCTAACAGACCTGATCCAATGTAGATTGGATATGAGCGGTCACCAAGTTCAACCATTAGTTTATGCATATTAATATCTCTCCAATTGCTCTTTATAGCTATTATAATTGGCATGAATCTCCTCGATAGAGTCCCCGCCGAATTTTTCCAGAAATGCACGTGCGACTTCCCAAGCGACCACATGTTCCATTACTACACTTGCTGCAGGAACAGCACAGCTATCAGACCGTTCAACTTGAGCAGTAAATGGTTCTTTTGTATCGATATCAACACTACGAAGCGGCTTGTATAACGTTGGAATTGGTTTCATTACACCTCTAACAACGATTTGTTCACCATTAGTCATCCCGCCTTCAAATCCACCTAGACGATTCGTTGCACGATGATAACCTCTTTCAGTAGTATAAAGTATTTCGTCATGTACTTGTGAACCACGAATTTTTGCAGCTTCAAATCCAATACCGATCTCCACACCTTTAAATGCATTAATCGAAACAACTGCTTGAGCGATTCTAGCATCTAACTTGCGATCATATTGAACATGGCTACCAAGACCAATCGGAACACCTTCAATAATACATTCTACAATTCCACCGATAGAATCGCCTTCTTGTTTAATCTGATCGATATAAGCGGTCATTTTTTCTTCTGTTGCTTTATCTACGACACGTACAGAAGATTCTTCTGTTAGTGCTATCAGTTCGTCAACTGGAAGTTGATTTGGAGGAGCTTCAATTTCACCAATGCGAATAACTTGTCCAGCTACTTTAATACCGAACTCGGCAAGAAACTGTCGCGCAACTGCACCAACAGCTACACGTGCAGCTGTTTCACGAGCACTTGAGCGTTCAAGAATATTACGAAGATCATGTTGATTATATTTCAAACCACCGTTCAGATCAGCATGTCCAGGACGTGGACGATGAACACGACGTTTGGTTTCATCGTTACCATCAATAGGTTCAATATTCATTACTTTAGTCCAATGTGTCCAGTCATTATTGGCTACGACAATCGCGATTGGAGCTCCGGTTGTTTTACCATGTCGTACACCACCAACAATGTTAGCTTTATCTTGTTCAATCTGCATACGGCGACCACGTCCGTGACCTTTTTGTCGACGTAGTAATTGGAAGTTCAACTCTTCGAAATCAATACTCAAATTACTTGGCATTCCTTCTATTATCGTAGTCAATTGAGGCCCGTGGGTTTCCCCAGCTGTCAAATATCGTAAACTCAACATTAGTTCCCCCCTTTACAAGCAGAACATCCTGCTCGCCATTTAATGCCGTAAACATCTTTGCTCATTATAGTACAGCACTGCTAGTTTGACAAGAAAGCGTATAGCATTATAGACAACATATATTGCATTAATAACACCCCATTGCAACCTCTTTCGTTCTATAATTACAATAATATATGTACAAAAGTTCATAGTAAGGAATAATCGTAATAAGTTCAGTAGGTGATCATATGAAAAAGATTCTCATTATTGGTAGTGTGGCTAGTGGTAAAACAACATTGGCAACGCAATTATCAAAAAAACTTAATACACCTTGGTATGAACTCGACTCTATTGTTCATCATAAAACAGCTTCAAAGCGTTATAAACGTACTGCTGCTCAACAAGTTAAAGTTATTATAGAAATTGATCAAAAGGGAGATTGGATATTTGAAGGAGTGGATCGTCCATCGTATCAATGTATATTTGAAATGGCTGATACGATTATATTTCTAGATACCCCTCTATGGAAACGTAGAATTAGAATATTTAATCGGTTTGTCAAACAACAGCTTGGTATAGAGAAGTGTAACTATACATCGGATCTTAACATGTTAAAAATGATGTATCAATGGACACGAGATTTTGAGAATGATAGAGCTAAGTTTGAAGCCAAATTGCAACGATTTGAACGTAAAATAATTCGACTACGTAATAACAACGATACGATAACTAATCCTTAACTAAACAAACATACAAAAAAATGAGCTAGAGGATCCCTTAAGATATCCTGTAGCTCATTTTTCTATAAATAATATAAGTGCATATGCAACTATAATTTACGATAGAAGAAAGTATCCACCGTTTCAAAACCATATTGTGAAGGCGTGAATATTTGTTCCGTACTTCCCACGAACAATAAGCCACCTGATTTCAATGCTTTTGCGAATTTATGATATAACTCATTTTTCGCTTCTTCTGTGAAGTAGATCATTACATTGCGACAAACGATAAGATCAAAGTCTTTATCGAATGTATCAAACAATAAATTTTGTTGTTTGAACTGCACTGCTTTTTTCAATGAATCGACGACGGAGAATACGCCCTCTTCTTCTAAAAAATATTTCTGACGAAACAGTTGTGGAACATCACGTATGGAACGATCGAGATAAAAGCCTTGAGTTGCCTTTGCTAGAACACCTGCATCAAGGTCTGTTGCAAGTAAATGCGTCTTTTGCAGAGCATGTAATTCATTCAAAATCATAGCAAGTGTATATGGTTCTTCACCTGTAGAGCAAGCTGCACTCCATATTTTCACTCGACTTTGAGTTTGAATCATCTCAGGTAAAAACTTTGCTCGCAGTGTTTCCCAGCGTTGAGGATTTCTCCAAAACTCCGAAACATTGATTGTCATTCGATCAAGAAATTCATCTAACAAAACTTTATTATGTGATAGTTCTTGAAAGTAACTGTCAAATGTCTGAAATCCGTGTTTCATTCGCAATGTTGTTAGACGTCGTTTCATCTGCGCTTCTTTATATAAGGAAAGATCAATATCTGTTTTTTTCTTAATCTGATCTATGAATCTCGAAAAATCTAAATCTTCTGACATACTCTAGCCCCCAAAGCTCATGTTAAATCCAGCGCTGAATTGTATGTTCGAATTGAACAAGCTCGTTCTCGTTGAAAAATAATTGGATTTCTCGTTCAGCATTTTCAGTAGAATCAGATCCATGAATGAGATTAAAATTAGTGTGGACAGCAAAATCAGAACGAATCGTACCAGGATAAGCTTCGACAGCATCGGTTTTACCAATCATAGCTCTCGATAAGGCGATGACGTTATCACCAGACCAAACCATCGCAAAAACAGGACCAGAAGTTATAAATTTAAGTAATGGCTCATAGAAAGGCTTGCCCTTATGCTCACCGTAATGCGTTTCTGCTAATTCAGTCGAGATCATCATAAACTTAGCTGCATTAAGTTGTAGCCCTTTCTTCTCAAAGCGCGAAACAATTTCACCAATCAAACCTCTTTGTACTCCATCTGGCTTAATCATTAAAAACGTTCTTTCCACAATTTATGCCCCTTCCCCTAGTAAGCGGTATACTAATAATTGCGTTTCCCCACGAAATGTGCGATGTCAACAAGGTTTTTCTTAGCTGGAATCGATGGAAGTTCTTCAAGTACTGCAAGTGCTTTTGCAATATATTGATTTGCCATTTCTTCAGCTAATTGACTACCTTTACTATTACGAATAAGTTGGATTGCTTTATTCGTATTAGCATCATCTCCGTTTGCGTGAATATTACGAATTTCGATTAATAATTCATCGCGAATATCTTCATCTTGAAGTGCTAGAATAACAGGTAACGTAATATTACCTTGTCGCATATCTGAACCTGGTGGCTTACCTAGCTGTTTCTCTGTTCCGTATAGATCAAGTAGATCATCAATAATCTGAAATGCCATCCCAACATTATAACCATAGCGATATAATGCATTATATTGCTGTGGTGTACAACCCGCTACAATACCGCCTAATTGTGTACTTATAGCAAGTAATAATGCAGTTTTCCTTCTAATACGTAATAAGTAATTGCGCACTGTTTGATTTGTATTGAAGAAATCACGGATTTGTTCCATTTCCCCTATACACATCTGAACAAGCGCTTTTGAAAGCATCGTATGTACATCATTATTCTGAATCAAAGAAATCTGTGAAAGAGCTTTACCATGTATATAGTCACCAGTATACATCGCAATGCGATTATCCCATTTGGACTTCACAGTAAGCTGGCCTCTACGTGTCTCCGCATCATCAATAACATCGTCATGAACGAGTGAAGCCATATGGATTAACTCTAAAGTTACAGCCACAGTCTTCAGGTCATTCAAGTTATAAGTACCGAATTTACCGCCAAGCAATACAAAAACAGGACGAATCCTCTTTCCACCTGCTTTAAGTAAATGTAGAGCAGCCTCCGACAATATTGGTTGCTCATCCGTTACAACTCGTTCTAGCTCATTCTCTATTTTGTTAATGTCGCCCTTCATCTTGGCGTATATCTCTAATAGTTTCATGATCTCACCTTTTGAATTGCTCTAAGTTACTATATAACATAGCTTCTAACTTGGTTGAATCTTATGTGTATTTTCTAGGATAATAATATGATATCTATGTTAGTTTTTTCTACCGATATGCAATGCTGCAATTCCCCAGAAAAAGTTTTTGACAACGACATTAACAGCTCCAACTTTCTCAAATAGCTGACGCAATTCTTTCGCATCTAAAAATAATTTCAGAGAATCTGGAAGCCACTTGTAAGCAGCAAACTGCTTGGCAAACATCTTACCTAGCAATGGTACCATTTTTTCGAAATAAAAATAGTAAATTGATTTGAATGGTTGCTTCTGAGGTTTGGACATTTCAAGACAAACAATTTGTCCACCAGGTTTCACAACGCGTAGCATTTCTGATACGACTTGCTCATAATCCGGTACATTTCTTAAACCAAATCCAATCGTTACATAATCAAAAGAATTATCTTCGAAAGGAAGTTCCATTGCATTACCTTGAACAAGCTTAATTTGCTTATTTAATCCAGCTTCAGCTACTTTTTGACGTCCTACTTCAAGCATTTGTTCGCTGAAATCAAGTCCTGTTATATGACCCGTTTCACTTGCTTTTGCAAGATCAATCGTCCAGTCACAAGTACCACAACAAAGATCAAGTGCTGTTTGACCTTTTTGAACGTTCATAATCTTCATCGTCTTTTTACGCCATACTTTATGTTGACCGAAACTCATAAGATCGTTCATCATATCGTATTTTGGAGCTATCGTCTCAAATAGTTCATGAACATGACTTTTAGTATCATTTAAGTTATTGCTACTCATTGCGCTTCAACTTCTTTCATCGAAAAATTGCCGAGTTGATTTTTCATCTCTTCAACCGTATGTGCTAATTCAGCCTTTAGTGCTACTAACTGCTCTGTTTCTAGTATTCGTAGTACTGCTTCATATGCTGTATGTAAATAATCAAGCATTTGGCGTCGTACTTGGTACTTATCCACTAGCAATTTGTAACTATTCTGTTGCAACATTTTTTTCTCTTCGGTTGAAGTTACAATATTATGTAAATTCCAGTAAGCAAAACTACGAGCGTATCCACCAGCTTCGAATATATTTTTCAACTCTTCGAGCATAACTTCAAAAGCTGTAACTTGTTGTAAAAGTTCTTTCCATACCTTAGCTATCGGCTGACTCAAATATTTATGGAAAGGAGCAAACATTTCACTTTTTAGTAGGATTCTATTCATTAAGTATTGTTCAGCCGTTAACGAAGCAGTCTCAGCTGTTGTGTAGAATGAAATTTTTAGACGGTTAACATCTGCAACCGCTTTACTTAGAATAGCGACCAATTCAATTTCACCTTTAGCAGCAAGAAGTTGATAAAATCTCGCACTAAAGAAATCACCCGCTAAAATCTTTAATTGTCTAGAACGCATTTGAGTTTCCGTTCGTTGTCCAGTCTCCGTATCAACAAGATCATGCGTATCCATACCGAGTTGAACTAGAGCGGTCACAAGACTGAATAACTCACTACGTTCTCTCGTCTCTTTAGATTGCGCTAATACAGCATACAATAGCTGTAGTCTAGGCTCCGAATACGACGGTAGTTCAGTATGAGCATGGATCATATCGTAGCTTACGTATGGATCTGCCGCATCCGCTACAGAGTATTTTTTCATCTATGAAGCCTCCGTACAAAATTAGGTTATATCCGCATAACAATGCTAATCATTATAACACAAATCTTAATTCATTCCTAGAAAGGTTATTAGCCATTCATTGGTTTGTTATATCTCACTTTGCAGTTGCCAATAAATCGTCTTTTTTATTCGCATTCTTTGCTCCCAGTTAGGATCAACAAGCCAGTCTGCATCCTTCAATTGCTGGCTTCCATTCACTAACCATGCATCATTGCGATACAGATTACATGTCAATATTATAACACTATCGTTACGATTTTGTTGATTCTCCATTACTTTCACTTGTAGCTGTTCAATATTCAACGTATGGTCAAATGCTAAACTAACAAACTGCGGAAGATTTGTATATATCATTTGTTCTGGTGTCTGTTCATTATTGACTAACAATACTACTTCTAGAACATTGTTCTTCAAATTAATTTTTGATAAATGACTTGTATCTATAAAATCACTGATAACATCTACAAAGTTGTCATTATTTAAGGATATTTGCTTCGTATGTGTCCCTGCATTAACTTGAATATCGCGATTAGAATTTTCATTCATATGTAACAAACTATAATATAAAGAAACACTTATGATCAGTGTCAGTAGTGATGCTAGTAATAAGCCTTTCATCTGCTTCATCCTTCTACCTCCTATAGCGTTCACTTATCTATAGTGTACGGTAGTAGTACGAGCAATATTCAATTAATATGAAATTATTCCAACTAATATCAGAGCGTATTCGCTAGAATAAGATTTTCAAAGAAAAATCCCAATAGTGACGTTAATGTCATCTATTGGGATTCAATATTACGAGAACGATTATTCATCTGTATGTACGGTACCATACTTCGTCAACACCGTAGCTTTACCGCGTATTTTAATAGCGGATGTATGATCAGTAAACTGACAGATTAGCACTTCATTCTTATCAAGTTTTTCAGTATGGTGAAATCTTGTATCTTGACCTCTAGTCAAACCCATAACTGTTACGCCCTGATCTTTGGCTTTAATTACTACATAATCGCCTGGCTGTTGCTCCATCTCATTCCCTCGCATTCTTGAAGACAATCTAACTTACCTCACAGAATTATATTAGAATCGTCTCTATTGTGCAATGCCTACTTGGAAAAGTTAATAATCCCTATGAAAAAGAGGCTTCTTCTATGTATACAGAATATACAGAAGCAGCCTCTTGATGGCAAAATATTATTGAGCAACCAAATCTTTAAGTTGCTTACCTGGTTTGAATGCAGGAATTTTGCTTGCAGCGATATCGATTTCTTGTCCCGTTTGTGGGTTACGTCCTTTGCGAGCTTGACGCTCACGAACTTCAAAGTTACCAAAGCCAACAAGTTGAACTTTGTCGCCACCTTGAAGAGCTTCACCGATTGCTTCAAACACTGCATCAACTGCTTTACCTGCATCTTTCTTAGTAAGACCAGAAAGTTCAGATACTTGGTTAATCAAATCTGTTTTGTTCATTGTTTCACCTCCTTAAAGTAAACATAGACTAGCGAAATACTATATTATCTCTCATATTGACCTGTTTTTTTGAAATATATACCTTTTTTAACAATAAAACTATAGTAATACAACAAAAAGACAAATACAAGTACGAAAATAATTAGAAATGGAAGGATCAAGGAGTCACTATTCAATACTATAACCATTTGGCAAACAATTCATATTTACTGAGCATAACGCTAATAAAACTAAGGTACTAGGAACTTTAGAACTAATTACTTAAAATAATCAATAAATTTCAATCAGAAATCGTATGATCAGTATATCTCTAACATATCGGACAATATCACTTTAATTCTAAAACTATCAATTATTGTTATAGATTGAATTTTACGTTTAATTTAAAATTTAAAATATGTGATATATTACACGGTTAATAAATAAAAAAGAGCCTAACATGGCTCTTTTTTATTCTACGACTTCAAACGGAGCAGCAAGTTCGCCAATTGTAGCCCGATATTCGCCTGGGGTTAGCTTGTACTTTAGATCATCTACAGTAAGAGTTAAGGATGACAATTTATTTGGTGCATGAATCATACCTATGTCATTGAAACCATCTGCTTTCATTGGCACCTCGAACCACACATCTTTCACTTTTTTTTCAAGGAATATATGAATACCTGTCGTGAATTCTTCATTACTATCATTTCTAATTTCAACAATGATCTTGTTAATTGATGTTGGATATTCGGCTTTCTCAGTTTGGATAGTAACACCATTTTCCGAGTTCAGACGTTGTTGAGTAGGGGCCTCATTCTTAAGATATGAATCATCTGTTTGACATCCAGTCATAAACAGAAGGAACAACGTGAAACAAAAAGCAGTAAAAAGATATTTTTTCACTATTAAAACACCTCCAACACCAATTATACCAATAATTGTAAATTGTTATAGTGAAAAATTGTTGATGCAAAGTACTACGATAGTTTCGTTATTGACATATATTGCGACAGAGGGAATACGAAAACCGCCTCTGTGATAAGGCGGTCAATTGAACTATCGTTCTGCATTAGCTAATAGTTCCTTCAAAACATTAATGATTTTTTCCTTAGTTTGTGGCAAACGGTATTCAGCACCATCTGGATATAACGGTTCACCCCAAGTAAAACCATCGCCTTCGTATCTTGGTATGAGATGCATGTGATAATGATCTAAATCGTTGAATGTCCCGCCATCCTGACTCAATCTAATACCGTCTGGTTTATATAAGCATTTTAAGACAGTTGACAGCATTTTAGAGGCATCCATGATGCTGTAAGCAGTTTCTTGGTCTATTTCATCGATATCCAAGTAGTGTTTTTTGGGAAGGATTAGCGTGTGCCCTTCATTAAATGGGGCAATATCAAGAACACAAGTAATTAGTTCGTTTTCAAATATTATATTCAAATTAGGTTCAATTCCATTTGCAATCCTACATCCCAAGCATTCCATAGCATCACCCCGATAAAAAGATTTTGTTGTTATATACAAATAATTCGATTACCTATTAAATTATCCTGCCATTTAGCTTAATAGATCTTTTTAACGAGAGTCATAAAGATTGCTACGTAGTACGACGATACTCTGAAAAAGCATTTCAAATCCCCCCATCTACCTAACGAGCGACTACGAATTTCAAGAGAAGTTACCCCTAAATTCGATAGCCCTCCTATTCCAAGCATACTTTCTAAAATTAATTTGGATAATATTGGTTTTATTTCACTTTCTAACCAAGCTTTTGTGCGATTTACTGCAATTTTTGTTTCTTCACTTTATTTCACCACCCACAGTAGCGAAAGAGAACTAATTGCTAGTGGAAAAGCGATAGCGGTCGTTTTTGTCCTCGGATTTATTCCACTATGTTTTATTCCAATAAATCCGAGGCCAACGGCGATTGGAACAGCTATTAGTTCTTGTCGCTTACTTACACCACCCCGATTGGAACAGCTATTAGTTCTTGTTCGCTTACTTACACCACCCCGATTGGAATTGCTATTTGTTCTTGTCGCACACTCCCACATTGAAAAAGGCAGTTGTAACGACTCGAGGTCGTTACAACTGCCTTTATTCATAGATTACTATAGGATGATTGCTATTAAGCCACCAGATCCTTCGTTAATAATTCTACCAAGTGTTTCTTGAAGCTTGTAACGCGCGTTGTCAGGCATCATTGCTATTTTACCTTGAATACCTTCACGCACAATATTGTGTAAAGAACGACCAAATATATCGGATTCCCAAATTTTTATTGGATCATTCTCAAAATCTTGCATTAAGTATCGAACTAGCTCTTCACTTTGTTTTTCGGTGCCGATGATCGGAGCAAATTCAGACTCCACATCTACACGAATCATATGAATAGAAGGTGCAGTTGCTTTTAAGCGCACTCCGAAACGTGAACCTTGTCGGATCAATTCTGGTTCATCAAGCGCCATTTCCGCAAGAGATGGTGCTGCAATGCCGTAGCCTGTTGTTTTCACCATTTCAAGCGCTTCTGAGAAGCGATCATACTCTTTCTTAGCATGAGCGAATTCTTGCATTAAAGATAGCAAGTGATCTTTACCACGAATCTCTACTCCAACCACTTCCATAAGAATTTGATCGTATAGTTCATCTGGAGCGTAAAGATCGATTTCAGCAACGCCTTGACCCATATCCATACCACTTAACCCTGCACGACTAATGAAGTCATATTCGAGGAATTGTTGGACTACACGATCTACATCACGCAATCTCTTAATATCCTTAACTGTGTCTCGTACAGAATTTTCAAAGTTACTACGTAACCAGTGTTGCTCTGCTAGTACCATAACCCAACTTGGAAGATTAACGTTCACTTCGTGTACAGGGAACTCATATAGTACTTCTCTTAGAATCGCAAGTCCTTCTTCTTCATTCATCGTTGCAACGCTAAGTGCGATTACCGGAATATCGTACTTGTCTTGAAGCTCTTGGCGTAGAGCTTGAGTTTCCTCACTACGTGGGCGGGTAGAGTTAATAATTACTACGAAAGGTTTGCCTACTTCTTTTAACTCTTCAACCACACGCTCTTCAGCATCCACATAGGAACTACGTGGAATTTCAGCTATCGTACCATCAGTTGTAACTAGAACACCTAGCGTAGAATGCTCTTGAATTACTTTGCGAGTACCGATCTCCGCTGCTTCTTGGAACGGAATTGCTTCGTCAAACCAAGGTGTAGTAATCATGCGAGGTCCATTTTCATCCTCGTAACCCTTCGCTCCATCTACTGCATACCCAACACAATCTACTAGTCTTACATTCACTTCTAAGCCTTCAGCTACTCTTAATTGCACCGCTTGATTGGGTACAAATTTCGGCTCAGTCGTCATTATTGTTTTACCTGCGGCACTTTGTGGCAACTCATCAACAGCACGAATTCGTTCTGACTCTACTGGAATGTTGGGAAGAACCACCGTTTCCATAAATCTTTTGATAAACGTTGATTTCCCCGTACGGACCGCACCGACCACGCCGAGGTAAATATCCCCGCCAGTTCTTTCGGCAATGTCCTTGAAAATATCTACTTTATTCACTGAATATCCCCTCCCAATTGATTTTCCGGTTCGCCGCCATCCACCGGTCAAAAGGGCAGGCCAGCGACGCAACTCGTACATACTTATTGGACTAGTTATAGCTTATGTTCACTTTGTCCAATTATTCCGATAGCTTCGAAAAGTTTTTAGTTTTTCATCGCTACCTGCCTTCCCTTCAAGACTCAAATATATGTATATAGATAATGTTATATTCCTCTAATGACTAGATTATGATCTTTCAATTATAGAAATTATAGAGAAAGAACCGTATTCTTTATAGTGATATCACTACAATGAATACGGCTCTTGTTACTAATAACTATTATCTCTATTCAATTAGACTCAAAAAGAATTTCTACTACCATTCCACATCGTCAAATCTCATATCTTTACGATAGTATTCTTTATCATGATTAGTTATTTCTCGAAGTACACGACATGGATTGCCCACAGCAACGACATTGGATGGGATATCTTTGGTTACTACAGATCCAGCTCCAACAACTGAGCCTGAACCTATTGTTACCCCTGGTAAGATGATAACACCCGCTCCAATCCATACATCATCTTCTATCACCACAGGCAATGAGAATTGATCTCCATCTTTGCGTAAATCTTTATGCACTGGGTGTCCCGTTACGGATATCGTAACATTAGGAGCAAACATCACATTGTTACCGATTGTGATTTTATAATCGTCAACCAGTGTAAGATTGAAATTAATGTAAACATCATTTCCTAATGTTGTATTAGATCCATATGCTACACGTAGAGGGGGTTCGATCCAGACGTTTTTACCTATCTTACCAAAAATTCGCTGCACAAGTTGTTGTCTTTTCTCTACCTCAGAAGGTCTAGTTAAATTGAAATCATACGTCAATTCCTTTGCATGCTCTCTTGCTGCTGCTAGTTCCTTCTTTTGCTCAGGATAACGATCATCATGATCCGTGTACAAGTGTCCTATTGCCATACGTTGCTTAATATCCAATTTCAAAACTCCTTTTTCACATTAAATTATGATGTGGGCCATATGCCAATTTCCGCTTTGTGAAGAAGGCTAAGTATTTAATATTACACTCTCTTATTCAAATGCTACTGGATCACCATTAACTAATTTATAAGTAGTGGATTTGACTGGAACATAATCAGAATTAGCAATTAGTAATTCTCTTAGATCTAGTTGGTCAGATACGATTAAGGAACTATCTTTTTGAAGTAATTGCATAATATCTGATGCATAGTCAATGTAGACATTCCCTTTACTACTAACAAGCAACTCACTCACATTTCCAGTGTATACACTTTTAAGAGATGGTTTCTTAATATTCAATTTATCAAAATCGATATAATAAATTCCTTCATAAGCTTCCATTCCAGCAGGAATATCACCATGAGCAGTAATATAATCCGTTACTTTAGTCTGAAGATCAATAACTTGTTGCGTTAGTAGTATACTTTGAGCTTTCACTATAGGCTCTTCTTCTTCATTCAATACTAAATAGTAGAAGTTACCTCCTGATTCAAAAGCAGAATTTGGAATATAATCAATGTACTTCTCATCTACTAATTTGCCAAAATTAACACGAAATTTCTCATATTTCGCTACAGAACTGTCACTATTATGTATAGGCAATACTCCTGTAGTTGTAATGTATTGCTCAATAGCACCTTGCGTATTACGCATAGCTTCTTTGGTTACTACTACTCCAGAACTTGTATCAGGTTTTGGATACATACAACCTGTCATAAATAAACTTAGAGTCGTAATTAACATTAACAATTTGACCAAAGAACTCGTTTTGCTATTCTTAGTAAGTTTTTTCATCTTATCCCCCTACCATAATAAATCATCTTCTTCTTGCTGTTTCAGTTGCTTAGCAATCGCTGCTCGAAGCGGATCAGGAGGCAACTCAACGGTAACTGCCCTCTGTACAATCGCTTGACATGCCAAACGAGTGCCTGTCAGTTCAAGCCCAGCAAGCTTACGCCGTTCATTATCTTTCATAGGCGCTAAGCCACTACAATCAGCGATGTTGACTTTACACATAAAGCAAGCAGCGTTACCGCCACACCTTGTGACAATAGCGATACCAGCCTTTCTAGCAGCTTGCAGCACCGTCGTACCTGACTTCACCTTAATTGTACGATTCAATGGTAAGAAAACTACCTCTGCATCCATAGGGAACACCCCCATAATTAGAAATATGTCTTGTTAATCGCGATAATTTTGCCTTCAGTCCCTGTAATAACTGCTTGACAACCTAAGCGATATCCTTGTTCAAATTCTTCAGGCTCAAGACGATCCCATTCTGCATCGGTTATCTCATCAAGCAAATCAGCGCCTTCAACAATAAGACAGCGACAACGTGCGCATGTCCCTCTTGTACACGAGTAACTCCAATCTACTTTATGCTTAATGGCATGATCCAAGATGGTTAATCCATCTTCAGCCTCAACTGTACTTGTAATTGTTCTACCTTTAAGTTCTAATTCCATATGTCCAACCTCAATTCCTTTCGCTCACTACAATATGTATTATATAATGGAAAGAACACCCAATAAAAATCCAATACATAACATTATAAAAGCAACAGTTGATAATATTCCTTTAATAATACCTTTAGTTTTTAATCGTGCAAAAGTAATAATAACTGCAGCAATTGCCATAAGACCAATTCCTATTAAAGACATCCACATCTTATCCATTGGATCCATGAAAGATTTTCCCCTATCTACTTATGTATTGTTTATTCTACAACATTATAGCATCTCTCTAATATTGTGACAAAGCTAGTAAAACAGTTATGCAAAAAAATGACACAGAATAATGTTCATCGTAATGAATTCATTATTCTATGCCATAACCAATCACAACTATTTAATTAGTATTTTCATTAAGGCTTCAATGTTAGATGTTTTCATACCGCTTGACTTTATCGTCTTCACAATATGCTCGAATTGTGCGTCATTCATTTTAATTTTAGCCATATCCGCAATGGATCTCACTAATTTACGGAGCTCTGCTTCGTTTTCTAATGAATCAGGTTGAACAGTACTAGCAATTTTACTAACTGAACTAGCTGTAATATTTTTACCTGTCTTTTTCTTGATGGCACCTAACACATCTTTGGATAAATCGTTGGACATAAAAAAACCTCCTCTACGATACGTATTCTACATATCATATGAGAAGGTTTATTAGGTTGTGATTTCAATTATTGATTAGGTTCCATTTCATTCGTGCGAACTCTACCCATTAATACTCCAATAGACTTATCTATTGGTTGGTCATTGAACAATACTTCGTACAATTGATTCGTAATTGGCATCTCAATATTGTACACCTTCGCAAGATCATGAGCTGCTCTAGTCGTTTTGACACCTTCAACAACCATCCCCATTTTCTCAAGAACAGTTGTAAGTGGAGTTCCATCTGCAAGCATATAACCAGCACGGAAGTTACGACTATGTTGGCTTGTTGCAGTTACTACTAAGTCACCCACACCAGCGAGGCCAATAAAAGTCAATGGGTTTGCCCCCATCGCTGTTCCAAGTCTTGAGATTTCAGCCAAACCACGAGTTAACAATGCTGCTTTTGCATTATCACCTAAGTCTAATCCATTAATAATACCGGCAGCCAATGCAATAATATTTTTCAATGCACCTGCAACTTCAATCCCAATAACATCATTATTCGTGTACACACGAAAAGCAGCATTCATTAACGCTTCTTGTGCTTTCTCAGCAATATGTATATTTTCCGCTGCTACAACCACAGTCGTAGGGAGCTTCAAAATAACTTCTTCTGCATGGCTAGGGCCAGATATAACCGCTATTTCCGCAAGCGGACGTCCAAGAGCTTCTGATAGAACGACAGACATACGTTTCAACTTCTCTGGCTCAAAACCTTTTGTTGCGTGAACGACGATAGTTTCCGCTTCAAGATATGGTTTCGCTAACTCAGCAACAGAACGCATCGCACTTGAAGGAGCAACGAATAACGCAATAGTAGAATGAGCTAACGCCTCTTCCATACTGGTAGTTGCTCTAATATTGCTTGGCAATGTTATATTCGGTAAATACTTGTTGTTCATATGATTCACATTAATCTCTTCAGCTTGTTGCTCTGTTCTGGTCCATACTACGACATCATATTGATTGCATGCCAGTACAAAAGCAAGCGCCGTTCCCCAACTACCTGCAACAATAACAGTCGCTTTTCGATTGGCTTCGATCAAAGACATAACACTATGCTCCTTTCTTACTACCTAATTTGTTCTCAGTTCCATTCAACAGTTTCACAATATTGGAGCGATGACGTATGAATGCAAAAATACAAATGATTAGCGTTCCGATAAAGTTAGGCCAATTAAATTGTAGAATAAGTACAAAAATAGGTGTTAAGAATGTGAAGATCAACGAACCTAAAGACACATAACGAGTAAACACAATAGAAAGTATAGCTATTATTCCTGCAATTAATGCAGGAATAAAGACTAACGAAGTAAGCACTCCGATTGCAGTAGCGATACCTTTTCCACCTTTGAATTTAAACCAGATTGGCCAGTTATGACCTACAATAGCTGCCAAACCACAAATAACAGGCACCCAAGCTTGTTCAGTCAAGCTACTGGCAACTAATACACTACCCATACCTTTTAATAGATCAAGCACAAGCACTAGAATGGCAGGACCGATTCCAAGCACTCGTAATGTATTGGTAGCACCAGCATTGCCGCTTCCATGATTTCGAATATCGATACCTTTGAATAGCTTTGCAATAACAATACTGAATGAGATTGATCCTACTAGATAACTGATAACAATCAATAATATTGGTACCACGCTGTTCTCCCCTAATCTTGATCAGATTTTTTTCTAGAAAAGATGCGCACAGGTGTACCTTCAAAGTTGAATGCAGCACGGATTTTGTTTTCTAAATAACGCGCATATGAGAAATGCATCAATTCAGGATCATTTACGAAACAGATAATTGTTGGTGGTTTTGTAGCAACTTGCGTAACATAATTAATGCGAAGTCGCTTACCCTTATCAGAAGGAGCAGGATTCATCGCTACTGCATCTGTAATAACATCATTAAGAAGATGTGTTGCAATACGAAGAGCATGTTGTTCGGAAACATGGTTAATAACCGGTATTAACTTATGTAAGCGAAGTTTTGTTTTAGCTGATAAGAAGACTACAGGCGCATACGTCATGAAAATAAATTCATCACGAATACTCTCCGTAAAGTGTTGCATCGTTTTTCCGTCTTTTTCTACTACATCCCATTTGTTTACAACAAATACAGACGCTTTACCTGCTTCATGAGCATAACCAGCAATATGTTTATCTTGATCAATAATGCCTTCTTCACCATTAATGACAACTAGAACAACATCTGCTCTTTCGATAGCTTTCATTGCACGCATAACACTATACTTCTCGGTATTCTCATATACTTTGCCTCGTTTACGCATACCTGCAGTATCGATCAGTACATATTTCTGACCGTCAACTTCAAATGGTGTATCGATAGCATCGCGGGTAGTTCCAGCTATGTTACTTACAATTACTCGGTCCTCACCTAATAACGCATTGACAAGTGATGATTTCCCTACGTTTGGTCTACCAATTAAAGCTACTTTAATAACGTCATCATCATACTCATCTTCCTTCGGTTCAGGAAGGAGAATGGTAGCTGCTTCAAGTAGATCACCAATACCAATACCATGAGATCCCGAGATAGAGATTGGTTCACCAAATCCTAAAGAGTAAAATTCATAAACTTCATCTTGGCGGCCATCATTGTCGACCTTGTTAACAGCAAGAACGACCGGTTTTTTAGAACGATAAAGCATTTGTGCTACTTCTTCGTCTGCGTGGGTAATACCTACTTTTGCATCAGTCATAAATATGATTACATCTGCCTCAGCAATAGCTAGCTCAGCTTGCATACGAACAGATTTCATAATTTCATCTTCACCATCAATTTCAATACCACCAGTATCAATGATACTGAACGACTTTCCGCTCCATTCCGCTGTACCATACAGACGGTCTCGAGTAACACCTGGTTTATCTTCAACGATAGCAAGTCGATCACCAATAATACGATTGAATATTGTTGATTTACCAACATTCGGTCGACCTACAATTGCGATAATGGGTCTAGCCATATAATTATTTCCACTCCTACTACTTTTTATTGTTAGACTTCTCGAAAAAAACTTTGTAAATAAAAAGTTACTTCGAAAGCATTAACTTATATTTTCATTTGCTAACTAATCATACTTTCGTTACCCATCATAGCAAAAAAGTTCACAATTGGCTAACTTTTCGTTCTATTTAATAGTATTCCCATGAAATTATGACCAATTTTAACCACTAATTCGAATAATAGGATAAACACAAAGCCAAATATTATCGACATAGAAATCATATCCCACCACAATAAATTTCCTATATGAGCAATATATTCACCTTTTTGTTGCCAGAGCAAAAATATCTCAGCAAAAATCGAGCCCCAAAATACGATTGCACCTAATTGACTTATCGAAATTGCAAGTAGACCTAACAATACTCCACATCCGATTGGAATGTACCAGACGGCCATATTCGCTTCTACCCAAGGTGAATATAATAGTATAGCATGACTAATTGTAGATACTAGTGCTAGCATCAAAATATACATAATGCTATATAGCATGTTTGATTTTTGTGGAAATCCCTTGAATAGAAATATAATCTGTAATAGAGATATTAGTATTATGGAACCGTCTATTGTTATTTTAAACGTATTAAGATGAAGCGGAATGGTCCATCCTAACGAATTGGATATCCAAATACTTATATAAGCTAAACCGATAAATGCAATATTAACATGTCGATCCAACCACGATTTCCATCCAGTTAACAACAAAATTAATATCATAATGAACAGCAATATTGTCCAGTATCCTTCTGTCATGTCGATCACCTATCATTAATATGTGCTATTTCCTCACATTTCACGCATCAATAAGAAAAAGCCTCGAACAACAAATGTACTGTTGTTCGAGGCTTTCTGTATTACAATATGATCCAATATCGGCTTATTTGAATTGACTTAGTTTGTCACCAAATAGTTCAGCTAGAGAGAAACTCATATTGTTACCATTAAGGCTAACGTTTGTTTTGTCCACTTCATCCATATTAACTTCGATATCTTCTACTTCACTCGCAGGTGCTTCTTGCGTTTGCTTAATACTTAAGCTTATACGCTTATCAGCAGGGTTGAATTCCAAGATTTTAACTTGTACTTCTTGACCTTCTTTCACAACTTCATATGGAGAGTTAACACGACGATAAGCAAGTTGAGATATATGAACTAGTCCTTCAATACCAGCAGAAATTTCAACAAATGCACCGAAAGTAGTAACACGTTTTACTTTACCAGAAACGATATCACCTACATTGAATTGGGATGTAATGTTCTCCCATGGCCCCGGTTGTGCAGCTTTAATACTTAAACTGATTTTGCCTTTTTCAGCTTCAACTTTAAGTACTTTTACTTGTACTTGTTGTCCGACTGTAACAACATCTGCAGCATTTGTTACATGTTCCCAAGCAAGCTCAGAAACGTGAACTAGACCATCAATGCCTCCAAGATCAACAAAAGCACCAAAAGCAGTAGTACGTTGTACAGTAGCTGTCAATACTTGTCCTACTTGAATTGTAGCAAGTTTTGCAGCTTTTTGTTCTTGATATTCTGCTTCAAGAACATCCTTTTGAGATAAAATAACTTTATTATTTTCACGATCGATTTCTTTCACAATAACGCGAAGTGTGCGTCCTTTGTAATCACTGAAATCTTCCACGAAATGACGTTCCACCATTGAAGATGGAATGAAAGCACGAACGCCAACATCTACAACTAATCCGCCCTTAACAACATCTGCAACAACAACTTCGAAAACTTCTTTTTTCTCAAGAAGTTTGTCTATATCGTCCCAACCTTTTTCGTTATCAACAAGACGTTTGGAAAGTGTCATTGTTTCTTTGTTATCGTCGATAGAAAGTACTTTAAGTTCCACTTCTTGACCAACTTTAACAACATCAGTAGCTTGCTGAGCTTGAACGGATGATAATTCACGAAGAGTAATAATACCGTCATATTTATATCCAACGCTTACATAGGCTACGTTGTCTTCAATTTTAACGATCGTTCCTTTTACGAAGTCACCTTTCTTTAATGCCACCATATGATCTAGTGCCGCCTGATTGGATTCTTCAACTACAGAATCTTGTTCTTTTACTTCTTCTGACATGAAAATAACCTCCTCAATTCATTACCCTACTTTATTATTTAAAGCTCAATACATTGAAATGGTATTCAGCGATAAAACTATTACACTTTTTCCTTTAGCAAGTTAATTTGCTTCATGATTTCATTTGTTACAGCTTCATACTGATCGAGGTCTTCTGTTGCTGTAATATTTTGAATATCAACAGGTTTACCATAAATAATGGTAGTCTTTCTGAATAAACGATACCCACCTACAATTGCAGTAGGAATGACTGTCGCTTTACTACGTAAAGCAATCATTGCTGTACCTTTCTTGGCACCAGCACCATCATCGCCTTTTTTTCGAGTACCTTCCGGGAATACACCCATTACATCTCCTGACTTCAATAGGTTAATAGAGGACTTAATAGCATCTATGCTTACTCCTCCACGTTTAACCGGATACGCGCCAAAAGACCGAATAAGCATACCTACAACAGGCACGTTGAATAATTCTTCTTTAGCCATAAAGCGAACTTGTCGTTTTATTAATATACCAACAGCAGGAGGATCTAATAGACTAGTATGATTGGAAGCAATAATTACTGCTCCTTCAGTTGGAATATTCTCCGTTCCTACAGCGTTGATACGGAATAATATACGGTATAAGAAACGAAATATAGCTCGAAATATTTTATATGACATCTATCCCATTACCTCCGCTAGTTTTTTTTGACTTAGACTCACAATTAGATCAGTAACCTCATCAATGCCTATATTACTACTATCTATTAGAATAGCATCTTCAGCTTGAATAAGCGGCGCAATCTCTCTTGTTTCATCTAGTCTATCTCTCGTAGCAATTTCTGCTTCGAGTTGCTCTAGTGGAATATAATTGTCTGATGTTAATTCCTTATAACGACGTAATGCTCGTTCCTGGACGGATGCAGTTAGAAAGATTTTCAACTCCGCATCAGGCAACACATGTGTGCCGATATCTCTACCATCCATAACGATCCCTTTGTTTGCAGCAAGTTCTCTTTGCAACTTACTTAGATGACTTCGCACATGTTCATTTGAAGCATAGTGTGACACTTCTGTTGTGACTTCTCTTGTCCGAATCAAAGCTGTTACATCTTCTTGTTGCAATAGAATCATTTGTCCTGAGGAAGTAGGAATTAGTTCAATCTCTATCTGCTCAATCATTTGTTGTAATGTTGATGATTGATTAGCACTTACACCGTTACGCTGTGCAAATAATGTAACCGCACGATACATCGAACCCGTATCGACATACACATAGCCTAACTTAGAAGCTACTTGACGTGCTACTGTGCTTTTTCCAGCACCAGCAGGCCCATCAATCGCGATATTAATGCGACTCTCTCCATGCACTAACATGCTTTAAGCCAACCCCCTTCAAGTTAACGCCAAACAAAAAGCAGGCATAGCCTGCAAGTAGAACAAATTATACCATAGAAAGAATAGGCATGCAAAACTAAGGAGTTGAATGAATATGTTCTCCTTCCCATCGTTCCGTTGGTACAATTCGCTGCCTGATGCTATTCACCTGCAATACTGTTTGAACAATTATGATGACAAATAAGCATATCACGATGCATTTAATCGCTAATTTACTATATTGATCAATCATTTTTATGTATTGGTTGCGGGAATTCATAATGACACCTCTTATAAGATAGTTATCGTTAATATATCCCACTTTTTAACTAATATTCATCGATCACGTAATTCGATCTGTTTTTCAAACAAGAAGCGTATAATTCGTTGTCGCTCTGGTTCAATGATTTCATGAAATTTCAGCATAACGATTTTACGCCCAGTTTCTAATACTTTCAATCGCAATACTTCTCCAATGAAATGACTATGTTCAATCATTCCGTTACGATGAGGCAATAGAACCCAACACTCCAGTTTTTCTGCGGCATCAAAATGTTCATTCCGATCAATAATAAAGGAAACTCCACCGCCGCCAATATCATCGGTCTTAAATACAAATTGTTGACCGTTCTCATTACGAACGGCAATATCCACTTCAATCATAACTCTGAAAAAGTTTCTGCGTTGCATGGAAGTCATATCATCTTTAGATGGTCTTGCTAGTTCAACAAGCGGAAATTCGCCTAACATTACATCAGTTACATGTGTTTCAAAAAAGTGTTTAACACCTGTCGTAGTAATAAAATGAGCGGCCAGAGCATCTCCAACATGTAATCTTTTTACTTTTCCGGTTACTGTGTCAATCGGAAACTCAATAATTAAACTATCATCATTTTCATCAGCTACTCGAGATTTGAATTCAATAACCGAATCCTCTACCTCATTAGACTTGAGATGAAAGAATATGATCTGACTTACTTTAGGTACAATCAACATAGCCCCTCCCTCCGCAAGAGATATTATACCACTTACGTTCTAGAGGGGCTATATAAAACTTGCTTAATCACCCACTTTTTGATCTTGTTTGCTCAATTTTTCAATTGTTTCCTCTATAGCTGTATCACTATTAATGTATATGCGATACAAATTATCATTTATCGTACCTGTAAATTCATAACAAAGCACCTCGGTACCTAGATCACCTTTAATAACTGCCATTCGTTGTTCTTTCGTGCGCAAATTAGGATTTAGAGCTTTTTTAGCATCAGTTAGAGACACAACTGGCTCATTTATTGGACGTTCACGATGATGTGCTGCGAACTCATTTCCCTGGAAACTAACTATTTCTCCATTATCTAACGCTACTTTCACCATTATTTTATCTGGATAAATAAATACATCATCCTGGTTATAAACAAATGTAAACGTCCCAGAATTACCAAACTCATCATAACTGACAGTAGCCATATTGTTAAATCCATGTTCTTGTAAGTAGTTTTCAGCCTTCGCCTTTGCTTGTTCTATCGTTAGCTCTGCAGAATTCACATCTCTCATATGTACAAATGAGAGCAGTTTACCACCTTTAGCTGAAAAAGTAAGCTTTTTATCATTATCATCTTCTTTAACTAAAGCAGTAAAGGTTGGATAATCACTTTCTTTCCCATTCTCAGTTACTTCGATTTGCTCTTTGGGTACCCCTGTATATTGACTCGCCAGATCAACAACTTGTTCAGCTGTAACAGGAACTCCGCTTAAAAGTTCAATATTATCATCGCTATACATACTATTAACCGCTGGACCCCAATTGAGCTCTGAATAACGACCAACGCCTTCATTCACGCCTCGAAGACCACTAATGACTGGATTTTCCGTATCTGCTTCATTAACAGACAAGGCAAGTTCCACATCCATCCAACGTAAGCTACTAGCCATTATATTTTTTTGTAATTGATCTAATTCATTTGAAATCTCACTAGAGTTTTTATAGAGTGATTGTAATGTTCCAATTTCTTCTTCACTCAGTGGTTGCTTCGTCAGATCACGTACTGCAGTTTTATATGCAAAATTGGATACTCGCGATAAGAAGTTGTTTGCATCGACAAAAGGTAAATAACTAAGCGGTAACTGTGCGATCTGATTTTGTGCTTCACCTGAGATTCTCCATACATTGACTAAACCCTTTCGATGATAATCCATAGATGTTGAGTTGACAGCAAGTGTATTACCAAGTTGATTGTTCAGTTGACTTACATAATAAGTTAAATCTCCGAATGCACGTTGATATTGATTCTCAGCTTTCATTAATACTGTGTTCTTTTCTTGATGTTCTTGGTAGCCCCAATACATTGCTCCTATAAGTAAAATTGTCATAATAGGAAACAATACAGCACTTAGTCTTTTATACATACAAAAAGCCTCCTTAAAAACCAATTTGACTATAGTTTGGTTTCTTATAGGAAGCTTTATGCATCAAAAGTATTAGATTGGATGTTCTTCAATTTCTAAGTCATCAATATTATCACAAATACACATTTTGAAGCCAGTATCGTATATACCATTATCTTTACGGCCTCGTAAAATATACTTTTCACCACATACTTTACATCGAATTAACACTTTGATACGAGTCATCATTTATTCCTCCACATTCAAAACTAATAATGCTAGTATGAACGGAATTTTTATAAATTAACCTCGTCTTTTGCACGAACATAACGAAATGGGGAGCGAAGATGTGCTGATTTCATTTTTGATAAACCAAAAATCCAGAGCAGAATCATAAATGGAATAATAACAAAAATCCAATCGTTTTCTCTTACAAGAATGATCCAATCATAAGCACCATGCAACAAAATAGGCGCTAACAACGATGCTCCCAAATAAATCTTCCGTCCTTTTCCTTGAGAAAACTTGGCTCGACCCAAATAATAACCCATTAATACACCAAATAATGCATGACCTGATACGGGTAGTAATGCACGTAAGAACATTACGCTGAAATCTGCTGGCATAAAAACTGAATAAAGTATATTTTCGAGTGTTGCAAAACCAAGTGAAATTGCTCCAGCATATAAAATCCCATCATAAGGTTCGTCGAATTCAGTATGATTGTAAATTAAATGAAACAAGACAAACCATTTAATACTTTCCTCGATACCTGCAGACTGGATAAATGCCTGCACAAAGAGCCCATCTCCAAGCCACAGTTCGATGCCACGTTGCAATACTAGAATAGGTATTACTAATAATATTCCTAACAAAAATATCCGAATAACCATGTGAATGGGTTCAGCTTCATATTTATCTCTTAGATATAAATAAGTGAGTAAAGACAGTCCTGGAGCAACTGCGGCAGAAATAACGGAAAATAGTAACATTATATTGCCTGCTTTCATTAAGATTCGGAAATAAAATTTCAAGCTTTAAAAAACTTTATTACTTTATTACATTATAACGAAAAACGAAAAAAAGAACATTGACTTTTTACTGTCAATGTTCTTCAAATTTTTTCCTGTTAATTGAACCTTATTGAAAGTGAGTACAAATCTGATATACAGCTTCTTCAGCCATAATCACCTTGCCGTATTCTTCTAACATAGCATAAGTTACTGACGTCGCATCACCGTATTCGGCTAGAATCGCTAATACAGAATTAAAACTAGTTGATTCTATATCTGATGGTTCAATTGACAAGATCCACTTATTATTATACGAAAATAATGTTCCGCCATCTGTTAATTGAGAAGCCTTTAAGGCTTTACAAACCGAAATAATATGCTCAAAGTCATTAAAAGAATACATGATAATGTCACTGTGCTCCATTGTTACATCGAGATCATAAATATCATCATCAAGATCATCGTCCTCACCAAAGCCACTAACAGATTCACCGCCACGCTTACCTCGTGTAACGACAACAAACATACCTTGTGCCGGCATCGCATACACTTCCACTGCTAATGGTCTACCACTTGCCTCAAAGCCAAGCTCTGTATAAGCTTGTTCCATTAATTCCATAAATAGATCATGTAGCTTAGGAGGTTCGCGCAACATATCTTCCTTCTGGATACCCCGCTCCAACAAATCGTCGTAAGTCAGGAAAATCCTTATCTTGTCCTGACCTAATCTTTCGATCTTCATGACAGGATCCTCCTTTGCAGCATCTGACTATAGCTTATGTAAAGAAAAAGGGAATGTTACCAAATTCTTTTTACAATTGCTATAAGCATACTTTATCATGTCTTGATAACTATTGCACTAAAAAATCTAAAATTTGGTGTCTTTATTAGGTCTTATAATCTTATGTAAATAGGTAACTTTGTGGACCTTTTCATATTAATAAAGACTGATCCCATAAGATAAGGATCAGTCCAATAATGAATATTGATTAGTGCTTAACCGTTTGAGACTCTTTTGTAATTTCATTAAACTGACTTTGCAATTGCGGATCACTTTCAATAATGTCTTTAATTAGTGATTCGTTACTCGCATGATCCTGCTTATTTTTCTGTGATTTGTCCTTTGCAGATGACTCCATCTTAGATGAACTAGATCCTCCACTTGCAAAGAGGCTAGAAGCTGCCTTGTTTAACATATCACCTTTCACATCAGACATCATGTTAGTAACCGCTTTAACCGCTTCTGGCTTACGTTTCATCAGGTACATCGCACCTATCATCCCTGCTACGCCACCTACAATAAAGCTACTCATTCGCATAACTGACACCTCTCTTCTAATATGACTTCTCCTATAGAATGACCAACAAGGAAGAAGGTCATACGTTAGAAACGAAAGGTAAATAGGTGCAAACCTGCCTTAAGATGAATAATATTTGTTACCATACCAAAATAAAAAAACGACAAGAGCAACAAACAATATAAATAAGAGATTATAATAAAGACGACTGAGTTTGTTCTTACTTGAAGGATGTTTTTTACTTCGTGCTGGAAGCTTGGTTTCTTCATCCTCACTGTCTAAGTAAATACGATCATCAGTCTCTTGTTGTCTGTGGTTGCGTGCTGTACGACTGAACTTTTCTTTTCTACTCATGATTCCCTCCTAAAACGAATCAGCAATCCCATCACAAAGTCGAATAGAAAATGAGCAATTATTGGAGCCCAAATAGAATCTGTCTGGATATATATCCATCCTAACCCATAGCTGATTGAGAAAACAAGACCTGTTGGAATCCAGTGTTTCAAATATCTAACATGGATGGCAGCAAAAACAATACTTGTCCAATATGGACCAAATGCATGTTGCATTGCCCCTCGAAATAACAATTCTTCACAGACGGCTACCACGAATGAAATAAGAGCGATATGCCATACTGCACGTGTGCCAAAAATCCGCACATTTACTCCACCATCATCACCGATATCATCCGGAATAAATTTGGATAACACCAAATCGACACAAATTGCTACAGCTGCTAATCCTGCTCCCCATAAAAAAACATTTGTAATTGAAGTTGGAATAGATAATAATGAAATCAAATTTTGTTGTTGAAAAATTACCCATATAAAGCCGATAATAAAAGTAAGGCCCTGAGTTGCGTATAAGTTAATGAGCAACATGCGATCATCGAGATCATCAATTGTTACTTTGCGAAACTGAACTTTTCTAAATTTGAATTTTTTCATCTGCACACATCCGTTCTAAGTTAGATCATTATTTTACATAAGGGAGAAATGAAATGGATAAACGATTTTCAAGGACAGCCACACTTTACACAATTATGTTTTTAGGTATGTTAGTATTTGCAGTAGTCGCTTTTTTCTATGGGTTGAATCTTGGAACAAATCGTGTAGAAACGAAGTACGCTCACCTCAATGAGACCAAAGTAGATAAGACGAATTATGAGTACCAACAACAAGAACTTGCTTCCTTCTATCTTACTGTATACTCACCTTACCGTGAATTTCAACTAGATTGGTCTGAGGCGCTACATAATATCTCTAATCTTAAAGTAAGTAATGTTTCTTCACTATATAAAGAATTAGAAGGTCAAGCAAGTAAAAAAGCAATAGAAGCTGCAAGTTATAATTTACAAAATGCAGGTCAACTAGGTGAAGCTCAACAAAATTATATTCGTAGCCTTAATCAATTTGAGAAAGTTGCAGCTACGCTGCAAAAGAAATCATCATCTATTACGTATGAAGAGATCATTGAGCTGCTAAAATCAAATGAATCTTATCTAACAGCTGTTTCACAAGCTTTAAAGGGTCAAGCCATTTATTTTGACACAATGAATCTATGGGCAATTTCGATAGATCCGAACATTCCAAAGGATTTTGATGAAAATGTTAGCCAAAAAATTTCGACTTGGAGTAAATATCCGCTCGTAATTAAAAATAAAATTATTGCAAACTATTTAGTCGAGCAAAATGCATTTGTCGAATTTTTGCCACATGATTTAACAAGTGCTATTGATCAATTTATAACTTCAGGACAAGCTGAAGCTATGAATCTAACGACTATTGACGGAATTATTACGTTATTATTAAATACTGCTGCTGTAAGACCGGGTGACTATAATCTTAATAAGAATAAATTGTATTCTCAAGAGTTTCTTCCACAAATTTCTTTCTTCTATCCAAATGTAGAATAAAGTTGAATTTTTGTGAAATTTCATAAAATAGATCGAAAATTCGTTTTTTGTTCATTCTAGAGCATTGATTTTATATATGGATTTGCTATAGAATAAGAATTACCGTTATGTTCGTTGATGAAACTCTCGACCCACTGCTTTCATCGGTGCGGAAGAGAGTTTTTCTGTATATACTAATTGCGATGATTACATCGCACATCCAGGGGGTAGTTGTAGTTATGTATAAAGTACTTGTATCCGATCCAATTAGTGACCTTGGTATTCAACAACTTGTTGATGCCCAAGACATCGTAGTAGACAAGAAGACTGGTCTATCTGAGGATGAATTAGTATCCATCATTGGTGAATACGATGCCTTACTTGTTAGAAGCCAAACAACAGTGACTGAGAAAATCTTGGAAGCTGGTAAAAAATTGAAAGTTGTCGGTCGTGCTGGTGTAGGTGTAGATAACATCAATCTTGATGCTGCAACGAAACTTGGCGTAATCGTTATTAACGCTCCAGATGGTAACACAATTACTACTTGTGAACATACTTTTGCAATGATGATGGCTCTTGCTCGTCACATTCCACAAGCTTACAAAAAGACTACTGAAGGAATCTGGGATCGTAAGTCATTCCTAGGTGTTGAACTTCGCACTAAAACACTAGGTGTACTTGGTATGGGACGTATTGGTAGCGAAGTTGCAAAACGTGCTAAAGCATTTGGTATGAACATTCTTGGTTATGACCCCTTCTTGACAGAAGAACGTGCTCAAAAGCAAGGTATTACTCTTGCTACAGTAGATGAAATTATTCGTAATGCAGATTTCATGACTGTTCATACTCCATTAACACCAGAGACAAAACATATGATTAGTAAAGCACAATTTGAAGTTATGAAACCTGGTATGCGTATCGTTAACTGTGCTCGTGGTGGAGTTATTGATGAGCTAGCATTAGTTGATGCTATTAATGCAGGAACTGTTGCAGGTGCAGCATTCGACGTATTCGAAGTTGAACCTCCAGCTGCTGATCACCCGTTCTTGACACATCCTCAAATTATTGTGACGCCTCATCTTGGTGCATCTACTGTTGAAGCGCAAGAAAACGTTGCAATTGATGTTTCAGAGCAAGTGCTTCATATTCTTCGTGATGAGCCGTTCATGAATGCTGTTAATATGCCTCCAATTCCAGCTGAGGTACGTAAAGTACTTGAGCCTTACTTTGAACTAGGTGAAACTCTTGGTAGCTTCATCGCTCAAGGTACTGAAGGTGCTGTTGAAGAGATTAGCGTTAGTTACTCTGGCGATCTAGCTGATGTTGATACTCAACCATTAACGCGCTACATTGTTCGTGGCATTCTAGCACATTACTTAGGTAAAGATACTGTAAATGTAGTTAACTCTATGCATACAGCGAAACAACGTGATGTAAACATCGTTGTTCAAAAATCTCGTGTTGCTCATAATTTCACTAACTTAGTGACTGTTACACTTCGTACGAATAAAGAAGAGCGTTCTGCAGCTGGTACATTATTGTCTGGTTACGGTCCTCGTATTGTTCAAATCGATAAATACAATGTTGACGTTACGCCTCGTGGTAACTTCATCCTTATTTCACATAATGACAAACCTGGTATCATCGGTCGTGTTGGTACATTGCTTGGTAGTAACGATGTTAACATCGCTACAATGCAAGTTGGTCGTCAAGATGAAGGTGGTACTGCGGTAATGGTACTACGTGTTGATAAAGGAACTCCGAAAGAAGTTCTTACTCAACTGACAGATATGCCAGAATTGATCACTGCAAAAGAAATCATTATCTAATCCATACAATTAATATTATAAAAGGCTAACGAGATAATTATCTCGTTAGCCTTTTTATGTTCCACGATTAACAATAAAAACAATCTTAATTCTACGAAAAAAGAGGTTCCTCGACGGTATTAGCTGCGAACGTCAAATTGCTACAGCAATCTACATCACATCTTCGCCGATTAAGGAACCTTTAGCATTATTGGATTGTTTCATGAATTTTTACTGGCAATAATATCGTGAATGTCGTGCCATGAGCTACCATGCTGTCCACAGCAATATTACCGTGATGTTGATCAATAATGTTTTTCACAATGGCAAGTCCTAATCCTGTCCCCGAACTATTTTCCCGTTTCCTCGCTTTGTCCGCTTTATAGAAACGCTCAAATATGTATGGGATATCTTCTGAAGGGATGCCTTGACCTTCGTCTTTCACTTGTACTTGGATGAATGATTCATGATTCAATACAACGCCACTAGATCGAATAATAACTCGTTTACCAGCATCGGTATGTCTGAACGCATTATCAATCAAATTCGTAACTACTTGTTCAAGACGATCCTCATCAGCATGTTGAAGCTCTAATACAGCCTCTGAGAACTGTGACACTAGTTCTACATCTCTTTCCTTCGAGAATACGGTAAATTTGCGCACAACACGTGAGAGCAACATATTAACATCAACAAGTTGATACTTCATGTTCATATGTCCTGCTTCCATTCTTGCAACGTCTAGAAAATCATTAACCAATCTACCCATTCGGAGTGATTCATCATGGATTACTTGAACTAGTTCTTGGCGATCAGTTGGTGATACTACTATATCATCTAATAGCGCTTCGCTATATCCTTGCAGCATTTGCAGTGGCGTACGAATTTCATGAGAAATATTTGCTACAAAATCTCGACGAATTTTGTCAACCTTATGTTCCTCAGTAACATCACGGATAACAGCCACCACACCTCGCATCTTACTAGCAGACATTAATGGTGTTAAGACAATAGACCACACAAAACTTTGTACATGAATCTTATCGGTGATTTCTTTACCATGATTAAGTACTAGTACATAACTTTCACGAATAGGCGCAGGCACCATTGGATAATTAACAACTTCACCCGTCGACCATTCCTCTTCAATGTTTTTCCATTGCTGAGTAAGTAAATGTCCATCTGGATTCGTGAGTATAATTTCACCATTAGCATCAAACGTAATGACGGCGTCACCAATACTTCGTAATATGCTTGATAGATGATTGCTTTCGTGATGAAGTTCATGAATAAGCTTCTCTAACTGTTCGGTCATATTGTTAAATGTTTGAGCTAGTTGTCCGATCTCATCAGATGAGTCAATATGAACTCGAGTTGAGTAATTTCCTTCTGATATCGATACTGCAGCGTCTTTTAATTGCAGAAGTGGCTGCTGAATTTTGGAAGATAAGAAGAAGGCAAAAAAAGTAGATAATAAGAAGCCTATAATTGCAGTAATGATAAAGAGTACCTTAATGTCATTAGCATTTTCATCAAAAGATACATCAATATATTGCAGCAAGAAAGCACCTAGTATTAGTAGCACTACAGCTACTAATACCATAATAGTTACCCAAAGTTTGCCGATAACACTGTGCCACAGCATGCCAAACAGTCTAGAAAGCCATTTCATTTACTTCGGCACCTCTAGCTTATAACCGACTCCCCAAACCGTTGTAATCATGCTTGCTGCCTCTGCAGAAACTTTGTTTAATTTCTCACGTAGTCTTTTCACATGGGTATCAACGGTTCTTAGATCACCGAAAAATTCATAATTCCATACATCTTTCAATAATTCTTCACGAGAAAACACTTTATCTGGTGAAACCGCTAAGTAGTGTAACAATTCATATTCTTTTGGGGTTAAGCTAACTTCTTGCCCACCAGCTGTTACACGGTGCGCATCATGCTCGATTATTAGATGTGGAAATACAATACTGTTAGATGTGTTCATTTCTTTCGTCAAGAACGCAGTAGCTGAAGAACGACGCAAAATTGCCTTCACACGATAGATTACTTCTCTAGGCGAGAATGGCTTAACCACATAATCATCGGCTCCAACCTCAAAACCTTGAACGCGGTTCATTTCTTCTCCTTTTGCTGTTAACATAACAACAGGTGTTGCTTTAACTTGACGAAGACGTGTACATACTTCTATGCCATCAATTCCTGGCAACATGACATCAAGTAAAATTAGAGCATAATCTCTATTCATAGCAAGTGATAGTGCTGTTTCCCCATCTTCTGCCTCTTCAATTTCATATCCTTCTTTTTCCAAATACATTTTAAGTAAACGACGAATTCTTTCCTCATCATCAACCACTAATATACGACTCAAATATTCAGTCATTATATTACACCCCTTCCTGTACGATCATAACACTTTAATTAGATTAGTTTACACCAGCATACGAATGCATGCCAGAGATCAGAAGATTAACTCCTACTAATGTGAATAATACGATAACAAAGCCTATTACAGCAAGCCAAGCTGATGGTTTTCCATGCCAGCCACGTGAAAGTCTGAAATGTAGATATGCACTATAGAATAACCAAGTAATTAATGCCCATACCTCTTTAGGATCCCAAGCCCAGAATCTCCCCCATGCGATCTCCGCCCAGATCATTGCAAATATCAATCCACCGAGCGTAAATATAGGGAAACCGATGGCAATGGCACGATAACTTATTTCATCTAAATCATCTGGATCTATTCCATCAAGCATCGGATGAATAAGAGCACCAAGTGGTTTTCTAATAATTAGACGAATTATAGCATACATTAGTAGTCCAACTATAATAGACCAAACGACTGTATTAAGTTTACGACCGGCATTAACTCCATCAAACCATGATGGTGTTTCTAATAACGCTTCTTTCATACCTAAGAAAGGTTCCACATATTGCGCTGTACTGTTGTAAGGTTTGAAAATTGGCGGCATCGTATATTCTACAGTTTCCACTTTCGTAGTAACTTCTCCAAGCGCAGAAACAGATACGTTTTCTTGCTCGAACTGAGCAATGTAGCCAGCACCCTTGAAACCAAATGAAGCAACGATAAAACCACATATAACAAGAATAGAAATTAGTGTAAATTCTACCCACCGCTGCGCTTTACGTCCTTTTTTAGAAGTATCGCTAAAGTCTACTACTCTTAGTAAGTACATAAGACCTGCAGCAAAACCAACCGCGAAGAACGCTTCACCAGTTGCCGCCATTGTTACATGGATTTTCAACCAGATGGATTGCAGTGCAGGTATTAGCGGCTGTACTTCTTGCGGGAAAACAGATGCATAAGCAACAATGATGATTGTTAACGGCAGGGCAAACATACCTAGTAACGGTTTTCTATACATAAAATGAATTATCGTATAAGCAACCATAATTGCCATACCTAAAAACGTGATGAACTCATACATATTACTTACTGGTGCTTGTCCACCACCAATCCAACGAGTGGTGAAAAATATGATGTGGGCAATTAACCCAGATGTCGAAGTAATGAACGCAATGTTACTCCAACGAGCTTCATGTTCCTTAGGATCACGATTACTCCATTTCTTACCCGATACAGCAATACAGTAGAAGATAAAAGCAAAACAATATAAAAAGAATGCAACGATAAATATTGAACTACTAAAATCTAATAAATTCATCCTTTGTTTCCTCCGTTATCGAGACTCTTAGCATCTAATTCAATACCGACTTTTCCTAGTGCATACGAAGTATCCGCTCGCATACCATACCAGTTTTTTGTCGTGTGAGCGCCAAGTGTCAATGTATCTTCATCAATACGTAACCAAATCCGACGATGCTGCCAATACGTTCCTAGCAATAAGCCTATCATACTAATAATTGCACCTATCCATAAAAACTTGACTGCTTTATCAATCCGTATATTTAGATAAGTCGTTGCTTCTGAGAAAGAAACGTTTTCCATTCCATCAACTTTAATATCTAATTTATCAGTTAGTTCACGGTTGATTGTATTTTGTGAGAAACGAACTTTATCCTTTTGAAGTGGGAAGTACATGAATACTTCTCCAGATTCTTTCAGATTCGGACCTTGAATATTGAAGATGAATGCTGGTGCGTTAGGTTCACGAGATAACGTAACTGGCTTTCCTTCACCATTAATTGAGAAATCCATATATTTATCGATAAGTTGAATTTTATAAGGACCTACCTCGTAGTTCAGTTCAGGATCCACCATTGGTAGATAGAATGGACCAAATGATTCGCCAGTTTCTTTGTTAATTATCATTGGTGACACTGCGTTTATTCTAGGAGTTAGATCATAATCAAACTGGTGAAGCTTTAAATCCTCGTAGCGCAGTGGATCATTAATTAAAATCGTATGCCGAAGCACTTCAGTTAATTGAGGCTTCTCGAAATCATCATTACAATTAGTTTCACATTCATACAATACAGCGAGTGTTTCAAAGTTTTTCACACGACCAGTGTTTTGTAAACTTTCAGGTAACTCTGCATTATCATAGAATTCCATTTTAAAGCCTTCACTTTTCACATAGTAATTAGTGCCACTAACAGGCACAGTATCACCATCTGCGACCTTAACGTACGCATCTACATTCCAACCTGGTATTCCTCTTGCAAGAAGTGCTAATAGAACTAGGATCAGACCAATATGATTGATATAAGGACCCCAACGACTGAAACGATTTTTCTCAGCCAATAAAGCTGTTCCATCAATATGTACTTTATATCCTTTTTTCTTGAGAGCTTGCCCATAATTTTGTACCCATTGCTCCGCATTACCTTCAATCACTGTGGAATAAGTAACTTTTTGACGAGTAAGAAAAGAATGATGCTTGCGTATTTGCTGCTTATTCAATGCACGGTATAACGGAAGTACTCGATCGATACTACATATTACAAGAGAAGTTCCGATCATAACAAGTAGTGTAATAAACCACCAACTGTTGTATGTATTATGTAGCCCTAACATGTAATAAATCTTACCTACAGTACCATATGTTTCTTCATAATAAACACTTGAATCAAAGTTGTTGATAAAGGTTGAGGCCTGTGGGAAAATTGTTCCGAACATAGCTCCAACAAATGTTGCAATGATTAAATAAATAGCGATCTTCACAGAGGAAAAGAAATTCCAGATCTTATCTAATATATCCGGATTCGCTTTTTGTGAACGACGTGCTACACCATCATAACGCATTTCAAGAGGTTCATTCGAATCAATTATCTCTTGAACAATAGGTTTACCGCATGTTTCACATAATACAGTTCCTACTGCATTTTGATGACCACACTCACATTTTGTATTCTCTGGTAAAAGCACACTTCAACCTCCTAAACCTTCTCATACACTAATAAATTCACATCAGATTGAAAGAAAATCACTGCATTAATTGTTGAATATGTTCTTCAATTTGCTTTTCCGTCATCTCGCCAACAACTGCAGCTTGCAAAGTGCCATCAGATTTCACAAAAAATGTTGTCGGATAAGAACGTAGCCCATATTTTTTTTCTGTTTTACGATCGACATCTCTAACAACTGGGTAAGTCATATTGAACTTCCGTACATAATTTGAAACAGTCAATGAATCTTCGCTCAGATTAATACCGATAATTTCAAGCCCCTGTTCATTCCACTTCTCATATTGATTCTGAAACGAAGGAATTTCACGAATACAAGGCTCACAAAAAGTACCCCAAAAATTAATAACTAATGGAGTGCCGATATAATCTGAAAGTGCAACAGGTTCATTATTTAAATTGGCAAGTCTAAAATCAGGTGCTGTTTGACCAATTTTGATCAAATTATTACTGTCATTGTTTTGAAACGACTGAAATATTGCATAACCACCAATAATAAGAACGGCAAGCAAAACTACAACTTGAACCTTTTTCCTATATTTACCCATTATGTATTCACCACCACGACATGAATCTTTAAGTACATATCAATTACAAAATACAATACGCTATTCTCATTATAACGAAAATTCGACGGCATAATATGCCGTCGTCATTCCTTAATTATGAACTTTATGTGTCTTACTTGCTTCATTTACTAGTTTTTTTATTTCGGATTCAGTTAGATGACGGAACTTACCACGAGGCAAGCCTTCAAGAATAACTTCACCGAAGCGAACACGTTTCAAGCGAATAACTTTATGACCGATCGCTTCAAACATACGACGCACTTGACGGTTACGTCCTTCATGAATCGTAATTGCTATTGTCGACTCATTATTTTCCATTTTCACATCTTGATATTCAACAGAAGCTGGAGCAGTCATGCCATCTTCCAGTTCGATACCTCGTTGTAGTTTTTCTAACAAACTACCATGAGGCACACCTTTTACAGTTGCATAATACGTTTTTGGCACATGATGACTCGGATGTGTTAACAAGTTTGCAAACTCACCATCATTTGTAAGAAGCAGTAATCCTTCAGTATCGTAATCAAGTCGACCTACAGGATAGACACGTTCTTTAATACCAGGCAAGAAATCCGATACAACTTTACGACCCTGTGGATCTTTCGCACTCGTAATAACACCTTTTGGTTTGTGCAACATCACATATATTTTTTTCTCACTACGGATTGGACGACCGTTCACGGTGATTATATCTACATTAGGATCTACTTTCGTACCCATTGCAGTCACTTGTTCGCCATTAACTTCAACAGCTCCAGACAGTATTAACTCCTCGCATTTTCGACGAGAAGCAATACCAGCCTGTGCCAATATTTTTTGTAATCGTTCCACTATGCTCACCTCATCTACCATCATAACGATTACGACGATAAAGCACAAGCGTTCCTACTCGAATACGAGCATACAAATTACAATTGCAGCCACAAACCCAACAATATCTGAGATTAAACCGACTTTTAAGGCGTACTTAGAGTTCCGAATGGCTACAGCACCAAAATATACTGTCAGTACATATAACGTTGTATCTGTACTACCCTGTATCGTCGATGCAATTCTACCAATTAATGAATCTGGTCCGTATGTTGCAATGAGATCAGCTGTAAATGCGAGTGAACCTGCTCCGGTGATCGGTCGTAATACGCCCAGTGGTAACACTTCACTAGGTATACCGAACGAATCAAAAATTGGTTTGAATGCTAAAAGCATCATATCCATAGCTCCCGAAGCACGAAACATACTAATAGCTACCATCATTCCAACGAGATGAGGTATTATTCCGATTGCCGTTTCAAATCCATCTTTTGCACCATCTACAAATATTTCATATACAGGTTGACGCTTTCTAAGCATGGCGTATAAAGGGATAAATACGATAATAGCTGGGATCATGTAAGATGAAAGTTGAGTGAATATGCTATACAACAGGTTCACCTCCGTTCGAGGTGCGAACCGTAGTAGTTGGATTTACTTTCGTAGCTGTTTGAATAGTGGTGTATGTACTGGGTGGTCCTTTATCACGACTACGATACCAACGATCGACAAGGATAGCCGTTAATGTGGCGACAAAAGTAGCTGCTAATGTCGTCCCAATAATCTCAGCTGGATTCGCCGAGTTGTAATTCATTCTTATCGCAATTAACGTTGTCGGAACTAATGTTATGCTAGAAGTATTAAGCGCGAGTAAAGTACACATCGCAGGAGTTGCTGTATGCTTGTCTGGATTAAGAGTTTGTAATTCCTGCATTGCTTTAATACCCATAGGTGTTGCCGCATTACCTAATCCAAACATGTTTGCACTTAGATTACTCATAATGTAACCAAGTGCTGGATGTCCTTTCGGAATATCTGGAAACAGCCAACGAACAATTGGGTAAAGTAAGCGAGATAACTTATGTAGTAATCCCGCTTCTTCCGCAATTTTCATCATACCGAGCCAGAATACCATAATACTAATTAACCCAAAACTAACGGTAACACCAGATTTCGCTCCATCAAATGCCGCTTGCGTAATGGCATCCATGTTACCATTAATTAATCCAAAAATTACACTGACAACAATTAGAAATAACCATATCCAATTGACCATTTCCATGCCTCCCCCAACATGTAACGATTATCGATATTACAATAACTTATTGATCCAACCAACTTGATAATTTCTCAAGCCAACTCATATGATCCTTACTATTTTGCTTGAATTTCGCAAATGTCTCTGAAGACACAGCATTCTGTTCTAACGAAAGTCTAGGACTGTGTGCATCATAGATCGGAACATTACCGATATTTTTACCCTCAAGATAAAAATTCATTTTACCTCTTTCCCCTAGAGCATAATGTACTGAACTCGGATCAACTAATTCAAGATCAGCTGTAATTTTTCCTAGCTCATTTTCATCTAATGGATAAACATATTGTTGTCCATAAACAAGTGTACTGCCTGTAATTGTTTCTTCTTTTTTCGCAATGATCGATAATGGATAGTTTTTGAATCCCCAGTCCAGTAATTTACTATGATCTTGCCAGTCGTCTCCATCATTCAATGTTACCGCCACTAGTTGTTGTCCATTTCTAGTCGCGGAGCTAACGAGGCAACGGAACGCTTTTTTCGTATATCCCGTTTTGACTCCATCTGCACCTTCATACATATAGAGCATTTTATTTTTGTTGCGCCATGAGTAATTCCATTGCTCATATGGATTCGGAGCCTGCTTCTCTTCCGTTTTGACGATTTCCGCGAAGACTTTATTTTTCAATGCATAAGCAGTTAAAACAGCAAGATCATTAGCAGATGATATATGCCCTTCTTCATCTAATCCATGTGGATTTCGAAATTGGGTGTTCATTAATCCTAGTTCAATAGCTTTCTCATTCATTAGGTAAACAAATCCAGCTTCTGATCCTCCCACATGTTCAGCAATTGCAGTCGCTGCATCGTTTCCACTTCGTAACATGAGTCCGTAGAGCATATTCGATAATGTCATTTCCTCTCCAAGCTTTAAATAGATGGAAGAACCTTCCCTACCTGCTGCTCTCTTTGTTACTTTGGCCTTAGAGCTTAAATCACCATATTCTATAGCAACAATAGCTGTCATAATTTTCGTTAAACTGGCGATTCGCAAAGGTGTATCTCCGTCTTCACTATACAAAATCCGCCCGGACTGTACGTCAATTAATGCAGTAGCCTGAGCATGAGTTGATATATTCGGCGTAGCTCGTACCACATCAGCGCTAACAACGCCAAAGACCAAGCAACCGATTATTGTTCCAATTAAACTTTTTATCCATATAGAATCCTTCATAGCTCTCCTCCTGATGTCATTGGACTTGCCTAACATAATTTGCAACCTATTGAAGTAGTATATGCAGAAAGTCGAAATTGTAGACGAGCACCCACCTCTTTCCACTAGCTTATTCAAAGTAATCGCTGAATAGCACAAAAAAGCCAACTAACAAGGAAGAGATTCCATTGTTAGTCGGCTTTTTCAACTTTCCATTAAGACAAAGCTATAACGAAGAAAAGATTACTGGTGATAATCACCTGTACTATCAATAGAACCTTGCTGCATCGATGTAGTACTACTTGCATCTGTATTTGATGTTATCATGGATTGAATTTTGTCCATCCATGAAGGTGCAGCATCAATAACTTTATCTAACAGATGAGTTTGATTATCTAACGGTACAACTTTAACACCTTGTGCACCCACAACAAGAAATGCAATTGGAGTAATGGATACACCACCACCACTACCACCACCAAAAGGCATTGCAGTAGTCGTTGAATGTAGTCCTTCTAATTGGATGTGATGTGGTTCATCTTGATCCATTCGAATTTCACTACCTCCAGCTACAAATCCAACACCGACACGAGAGATGGGTAATATAGTATCTCCACTCGGTGTATGAATGGGATCTCCTACAATCGTGTTGATTCCTAACATTTGCTTAATGTTTTCAAGACTTGTGGACATTAATCCTTGAATAGGATGCTCTGACATTTGAAATCACTCCTAATTGATGATATGAAGCCTACGCAATATTTTGCTCAACTACACTCCATAATATAAGCATCAATTATTACCTTTAGTGGAAGTTCAAAATATTCGACTGTGATCACGATGAATCGCGTTGAAGTTACTCGTCAGCGAACATGTCCTCCATCGAAAGCCTGCGTGTGCTCTCGTACACAATACGTACGCTGTGCTACTCGTTTCCGCTGTAGGCCATCTTCTTGGTGCTGACAGCCGAACTTTTTGAACATTTATTTGTAAGTTAAGTTCAAAATATTCAACAGTGATCACAATGAATCGCGTTGTAGTTAATCACCTTCGCTCATCGGCGATATTGATCAATTTGTTCCTGCTGGTACATTACTACGTACAATAAACCTCTTTTTCCATTTTGATATTCTAAACATAATATATAGGCCTGTATATAACGCATGCCATAACTTCATAGTAACCAAACATGACCATTCCGTTGCAAAAAACGATGTCTGATAAATTGGTTCAATCTTCACAACTGGGGACTCCTTTACTCTTACAAGTCCTGAAAGCTTTCCAAAGATCATACCTTTCACAGACCATAACAAACCACAAGTCATCGCTGTTGTCATAGCATCACCAGTTCCAACATAACTGTACCATTTCCATTCCGTAAGTATCCCTTTACTCAAAACTCGCTTAAATCTTCCTCTCATATCATGAACCATTTGCAATGCCGCATGCCATTGCTGATATTTCGCAATCGCAACATCAGGGTCCCATTCCCAACGTCCACTCTGCTTATTTTCACTAATTTCACTGTCTTGTTGGACTTTTCCAACTTGAGGTAATACAATTTTAATTTTAAACAGACCATACAATCCAACTATTTTAATTAAAATGTAATCTTCATTTTTACGACTACGTGCATAGCAATCAAATGTAAGATTAGAGTAACAAGCAGCGATAACAATTGCGACAATAAAAAGACTGACCATCCATGCCCAATTACTCAGAATCCAAGGCAGCATGCTCCACCTCCTCTACTTAAGTATATTGACCATAGTATGACCAGTCTTAATGTTATCATTCCTTTACTTCATCCAACGTCATCTGACGACCTTCAAATCTTTCAAATAACAATTGCGTTTGTTCATCCATATCTTCATCTTCTAAAGATACATCTTTCGGTTCTGGAAGTTCCTTAATAGAAGCGAGACCGAAACTATCAAGAAATATTTTCGTTGTACCATAGAGTATTGGTCGGCCAATTGCTTCTGCTCGTCCGACTTCCTCTATTAGATCTTTCGCTACTAATGTATGAATCGCACGTTCGCATTTTACTCCACGAATTTCTTCAATCTCAACTCGTGTAATTGGTTGCTTGTATGCTACAATAGACAACGTTTCAAGCGCTGCTTGGGAAAGTTGTGCCCTTGTTGGGGTGTAAGCCATTCGTTCAAAATATGCTGCATGTTCTGGATGTGTTGTTAGACGATACGAACCAGCAAGTATCCCGATTTGTACACCTCGCCCATCTCGTTCCAAATCACGTTGTAAATCAAGAACTAACTCCTCAATATAATCAACATCTATGCCCATAATATCTGCGAGTTGACGTTTATTAAGCCCTTCATCTCCTGCCATGAAAAGCAAACCCTCAATAATCGACTTCAATTGCTGAAATTCCATCGGAAATACCGTCTCCTCTCCACTGTATCACAATATCATCGAAGAGCCCGTGCTGATAGCAACGGATATGCTTCATTTTCATTAATTCGAGAATAGATAGAAAAGTAACTACGATTTCATGCTTAGACATATTTTCACGAATAAGTTTAGAGAATCGAACCGTTTCATATTGCTTCAATACTTCAACAATATCTTTAATACGATCCTTAACAGATATTTCATCTCGCTGAATAGTCGCAATAACATCTCTTCGATTTGCACGTTTCATAGCTTTTTGCAGTGCTAAGACGAGATCAGATAATTGAATACCTTCTAATGGATTGACATATGTCTCTTTCATAAACCCTGTCATATCTTCAGGTTCACGAGAAAAGACAAGACTTCTCTGAAATTCTTTATCTTTCAGATCTTGTGCAATCTGTTTGAATTTACGATATTCAATCAACTTCTGTATCAACTCTTCACGCAAGTCAGGTCCTTCATCATACCACTCTTCATATTCATTCTCGAATACAGGAGGCTTCGGTAATAACTGCTGGCTCTTAATTGCTAATAGCGTAGCAGCCATCACCAAAAATTCACTTGTTATGTCTAGCTCCAATTCTTTCATATCATTCAAATATCCCATATACTGATTCGTAATCTCGCTAATGGATATATCTTGAATATCAATTTCCGATCGATCAATAAGATGCAACAATAGATCGAGCGGACCTTCGAAAGAATCTAGCTTGTATTGTACGGACACACCATAACCTCCTGTTACTTTTTAACGGTAGTTCAAAAAGCGGACTTTGATAACGATGATTGGCTTCGTAGCCTATTCGACATCGAATATGAAGCGAACTTGGGTAGTCCGGTACGCGTGTACTAATAATGTACACTTGCGTTTCCTCCTACCTCAAGTAGCGCTTCATCTTCTTGGTTCTTAAAGCCCGCTTTTTGAACCTTCATTGTAATTGGTAATTCTATATATCTTTCAATAACTTAGCGGAGCTAAGACGTCAATGCAACGTGGCAGTTGCTTAGTAGTCAGCGGAGTATAGAACACAACGTAGTCGGAGAATACGTAAGAGAACTCACATCTTCGAAGCAAAACCACGATGTCTATGCTGCGAAGCATCACCACGAAGTAACTTGATCGAATTTCAAATAAAGATTCAAAATGATCGCTTGTAAGTACCAAGAAGATGGTATGAAGCTAGTGACGTGAAGCGCGGAATGTACGTTATTGGTACATGAGCACTGGAGCTAGCGATGAATGCCATATTCGCCGCCGACTAAGCTACGTTAGCATAGTCATCGTAATCACAAGCGATCACTTTTGAATTTCCTTCAAAAGGTTGGCCATTTCTATGGCTGTAATCGCTGACTCATACCCCTTATTGCCTGCCTTCGTACCAGCACGCTCAATCGCTTGCTCAATCGAATCAACAGTCAAAACTCCAAATACAGTTGGCACGCCAGTTTTCAATGCCACTGCAGAAACGCCTTTAGCTGCCTCGTTACAAACATAATCAAAATGAGGCGTAGCTCCTCGTATCACTGCACCTAGTGTAATTACTGCATCATATTTTCCGCTCTCAGCCATCTTCTGTGCAATGAGTGGAATTTCAAATGCTCCAGGAACCCACGCTACCTCTACTTCATGATCTTGTGCACCATGACGTTTGAATCCATCTAACGCTCCAGCTAATAACTTACTTGAAATAAATTCATTAAAACGTCCAACTACGACTCCATACTTTAATCCTTCAGAAATTAAATTACCTTCGTATACAAATGCCATCTTAATTTCCCCTCTCTATTCTAATGATTATTTCGTATAAAAGCATTACTTTTATACGATTTTGTTAAAATTTTAAGATATGACCCATCTTTTCTTGTTTCGTGTGCATATATTTCTCATTATTTTTGTTGTGATCAAGTTGAATAGGTACCCGCTCAACAACTTCGAGACCATGCCCCTCTAATGCTGTAATCTTTCTAGGGTTATTTGTAAGCAGACGAATCTGTTTCACACCAAGATCCTTTAATATTTGAGCACCAATGCCATACTCTCGTAAATCAGCAGCGAATCCAAGTTTAATGTTAGCCTCAACCGTATCCAAACCTTGCTCTTGTAATTCATACGCTTTCAGCTTATTAATTAAACCTATACCGCGACCTTCTTGACGCATATACAAGACGATACCAGCACCAGCTTCATTAACGCTGCGAAGTGCTGCCTCAAGTTGCGGACCACAGTCACAACGATGTGAATGGAATACATCGCCAGTTAGACATTCAGAATGAACTCGAAGTAATACTGGTTGAGAAGGATCAATTTCACCCTTCACTAGTGCAATATGTTCTTTGTGATCAACAACGTTTGAATAACCAACAGCAGTAAACTCTCCAAAATCTGTAGGTAGCTTACATGAAGCTTCACGAGTAATTAATTTTTCAGTCTGACTACGATATTCGATAAGTGCTTTAATCGTAATCAATTTCAAATGATGTTTCGACTTGAAATGTTGAAGATCATCCATACGAGCCATACTGCCATCTTCCTTAATAATCTCACATATAAGTGCAGCAGGTTTCGCACTAGATAATTTCGCCAAATCTATACCAGCTTCTGTATGTCCAGCGCGTTGAAGAACGCCTCCTGCTTTGGCAACTAGTGGGAATATATGCCCTGGGCGACGAAAATCTGTCGCTACCGCGTTGTCATCAATTAGAGCATGGATTGTCATCGCTCGTTCATGTGCAGAAATGCCAGTTGTCGTTGAAATATGGTCTACTGAAACTGTAAATGCTGTTCCATGAAAATCTGTATTTTGTTGCACCATTGGTGGCAAATCTAGAGCTTCAGCTCTTTCTGCGGTTATCGGTACACATACAAGACCTCTTGCTTCAGTAATCATGAAATTAACCACTTCGGGTGTCACATATTGGGCTAACGCAATTAGATCTCCTTCATTCTCACGATCCTCATCGTCTACGACGATAATCGCTTTACCTTGTTTCAAATCTGCTATTGCTGACTCTATGCTATCAAATGTATCTATTTGTTCACTCATCATTATTCCTCCCAAAACTATTGATAATTACATAAATCCATGTTCGGTCAGAAACGCATTTGATAAATTAGATTGTTTAGGCTTATCTATCTCTTTAGTTTGATAACGTAGTAAATGTTCGACATATTTTCCGATAATGTCTCCTTCAAGATTAACAATATCACCCACATCTCGTTGCTGTAATGCCGTCTGGGCTAAAGTGTGTGGAATGACGGATACTTTAACGATATTTTGGACTACACTAACTATCGTCAGGCTAATTCCATCGATCGTTATTGAACCTTTTGGAATAAGATATTTAAGCACTTCCTCAGTGTCTACGTGGATCTCAAAAACTACTGCATTACCATCACTAAATCTTGTAACGATATGTCCTGTACCATCAACATGTCCTTGAACAATATGACCGCCAAACCTTCCTCCAGCGATCATTGCACGTTCTAGATTAACGGTACGCCCATTTGTAAGTTGTGATAGTGAGCTTTTTCGATATGTTTCAGGCATGACATCAGCTGTAAAATCATTCACATGAAACGATGTTACGGTAAGACAGACACCATTAACTGCAATACTATCTCCTACTGCAATTCCATCAATCACCTTTTTGGCAGCTACACTTATTAGCATAACTTCTCCTTGTTTTCGAATTCCTTTTACCAAACCGATTTCCTCGACCAACCCCGTAAACATAATACATCCCTCCAATCAACCATCGATAGCTCTAATCATTCACATTTTAATTAATTTGAACTATCCCATTCTTTTGTTGGACAATGTCACATCGACATCTATTATAACTCCTGCTTGACCGATAGTATTACTTGCCTTTGAGTCAGCTAAGTCCTTGTCTTGTTCGTCAAGAATGAAGAAAAATACACAAAAACCCCCAAAGGCTATTGCCATCGGGGGTGAGTTATGTAGAATTTTCTACGCTGAAAAAGCCTAGATCGCTGCATCAAATTGACACATCACATCATAGACATCTCTCAATGTATGAATTCCTTAAAAAGCGAATTCAAATAAACCTTAGATGATGATTATACTCAAAAGAGTATATCTTATCACAAAGATATATTGAAGCTTCTCCTTCTCCCATCCAGACTTTACTGTCGGTTCTAGATTCACACTAGATCAGCCAATCCATTATGTCGCCATAATTAGATTGGGTCGCGGACTTACGCACGATGAAGTGAGTTTCACTTCATCGTGTGATCACCGCCGGTTGGGATTTTCACCCGACCCCCGAAGGTAAGCTAACTACTATTCAATTGGATTTACTACTATCTTAAACTTCGTAAACTTCTACAGATTCCATTTTAGAACCATTTGACAAAGCATCTACCAATTCCATACCTGAAACAACTTTTCCGAATACAGTATGTTGTCCATCTAAATGTGGTTGAGCTTGATAACAAATGTAGAACTGGCTACCACCAGTGTTGCGTCCAGCATGTGCCATCGCTAATGAACCACGTTCATGTTTATTAGGATTGATTTCACAATTAATTGTGTAACCTGGACCACCAGTACCACGACCGTCTGGGCAGCCACCTTGAGCTACGAAACCAGGGATAACGCGGTGGTAAGTTAAACCGTTATAGAATCCATCAGATGCAAGTTTTTCGAAGTTTGCAACAGTATTTGGAGCGTCTTGGTCGAATAAGTCGATTACAACTTCTCCACCTTCAGCTAATTTAATTTTTGCTTGTTTTGCCATTTTGACATCTACCTTTCATCTTAGAGATAACAATACGTTACCAATTTTGAGCCTATTTCGCAAGTGTAGATTTTTGCAGACGTGCAGGAACGACGTCATTACATACAATATTTTCCAAAGATTCACGTTTTACAACTAGATCAGCTTGACCATCTTTCACGAATACTACAGCTGGACGACGGATACGATTGTAGTTACTTGCCATTGCATAGTTGTATGCACCTGTACAGAATACAGCTAGAAGATCGCCACTTTTTGATTCTGGAAGATTAACATCCCAGATCAACATATCGCCACTCTCGCAACATTTACCGGCAATAGAAACTACTTCTGTAGCTTCTTCATTTGCACGATTAGCCAAAACTGCCTCATATTGAGATTGATATAATGCTGGACGTGGATTATCCGTCATACCACCATCAACCGCTACATATTTACGAACACCAGGAATGTTTTTGCTTGTACCAATTGTGTATAACGTAGTACCAGCATCGCCAACCATACTACGACCTGGTTCCGTCCAAATTTCAGGCCAAGCATAATTAGCTTCTGTGAAATTAGTTTTAATCGCATCAGCAATTGCATTAACATATTCGCTAATTGGAAGTGGAGAATCTCCTTCAACATAACGAATACCAAAACCGCCACCAACGTTAATTACAGTAAATAGAATGTTAAATTCATCACGAATTGCTACTGCAAATTTCGTAACTTTTTCAACAGCCATACGGAAACCTTCAACTTCGAAAATTTGAGATCCGATATGGGAATGTACACCAAGTAGATGAATGTTAGCTAGATCATTTGCTTGGATAATCGCTTCTCTAGCAGATCCATTACCAAGATCAAAGCCGAATTTAGAATCTTGTTGACCAGTTGAAATATAATCATGTGTATGAGCTTCAACACCAGGAGTAACACGAAGTAGAACATTCACTACTTTATTTTTTTGTGCAGCAAGATCATTAAGTACGTGTAATTCAATAAAATTATCAACTACGAAACAACCAATACCAACTTCTAGAGCCATATTGATTTCTTCGTCAGTTTTGTTATTGCCGTGGAAGTGGATTCGCTCAGCAGGGAAACCCGCTTCAAGCGCAGTATATAATTCACCGTCAGAAACAACATCTAGTGACAAGTTTTCTTGCTCTGCTAACACACACATTGCTTTTACAGAAAATGCTTTACTCGCGTAAGCAACTTGAAATTTCAATCCTGTAGCTGTAAATGCATCTACATATTCACGTGCGCGTTGTCTAACTAATGCTTCATCAACTATATATAGTGGAGTACCAAATTCACTTGCCAAATTGGCAACATCTACTCCACCAATTTCCAAGTGACCATTATCGTTTACTTTACTAGTACCATGTAAATACATAAATTCCCCTCTGCTTTCCTCTATCACTGAAAGATAGACCATTATTCATCATTTCTCACAGTATAACTCATATCGTAAGCATTAAGAAATGGATATTTACACATGAAGTTTGTATTTTTCAGTTCTTATCCTCGTTCGGCATACGATCATATTGCTGTGGTCTCATGATATTTGGTCGAGTACGATTATACAACATTGGCTTCCGAATTAAAATATTTATTACCGATTTTAGGTCAAAAGGAATAAACGGCCACAAGTATGGACGATTTACTGAACGTTCCATCGCTAACGCTATAATGATTATTGTAACAGGCACCACAAGTCCAACTAAACCAAATAACGCTACAGTAACGATTAATATTAAGCGAATTAAACGATTAGCTAGCCCTAACTCATAGCTTGGCGTAGCAAACATTCCTACTGCTGCAATCGCCATATAAAGGATAACTTCATTAACAAATAGCCCTGTTTGTACAGCAATATCTCCGATGAGAATAGCAGCAACGAGTGACATTGCAGTCGCGAGTGACGTTGGCGTATGTACGGAAGCCATTCGCAAAAGATCAACACCAATCTCAGCGATTATAAATTGAATCACTATCGGAATTTCACCAGTTTCTTTGGGGCCAACAAACGCTAGAAGATCAGGTCGATATTCCGGATGTAACACAAATAATAACCATAGTGGTAACAACAATAATGACATAAATATGCCAATAAATCTTACCCAACGTAAGTATGTACCTACAAACGGTGTTTGGCGGTTCTCTTCGGCATGCTGCATTAAGTCAGCATAAGTAGTTGGCATCGTCATCACACTCGGTGAAGTATCTACAAACACCGCTACTGCGCCTTCTAGCAAGTGAGAAGCTACGGTGTCCGGTCTTTCTGAATACCGAACAAGCGGAAACGGATTCCACGCTCGATTAATTGTCACCTCTTCCAATTGCTTATCCGCTAAAGGTAATCCATCGATACGAACAGCTTCTATTTTCTCTTTGATGGATGCTAATAATTTTTTATCAACGAGATCATCAATATAAGCGATGCAGACGTCCGTTTTCGTTCTCGTACCCACTCGCAAAAGTTCATACCTAAGCATAGGATCTTTCAAACGTCGTCTTACAAGTGAAATGTTAACCATCAACGTTTCATTAAAACCATCTCTACTACCACGCACAACCTTTTCTAAGGAAGGTTCAGATAAACCACGCGCTGGGAAATTACGAACTTCAATCAATAGCGCGATGGGCTGATTGTCTATAAATAATGCACACTCACCACCCAGTACACTAGCAATCATCAAATTCCAATCTTCTTCCTTACGTACTTGCGCCGAAGGCACATAGTATGTGAAAAAGCTATGTAACGCATCATATCCCAAATCTTTGGATTCAAGAAACGTTAGCCTTTTTAAAATCTCAAGCATAATACCTGAGTTAACTAATCCACTAACACAGAGCATTGCAATACGTGTATTCCCAATTGTCATCTCCCTAACAGATACATCGAAACTTTTTTTGTACCCAATCTCATCCTCAAGTCGAATGAGAATATCTTCTATTTTTGATGGAATTGGTTCTACCGGGGCTGTCTGCTTCTGACGCTTCAAATCACTTAGATGGTAATGCTCACCATCTCCTTCAAATAAGCTTTCATCATCTATACTTTGCTGTTGTGCAAGAAATTGATCGTATTGTAATTCATCATTTAGGAACTGATTGGGAGGTGGAATCGGATGATTTCCCCCTTGCTTTTGATTATCTTCCTGATTTTCGTAGGTCATCGATGTACACTCCTTTTTAATTTAATTATTATCAATTTAAGAATTCTAAAATTACCACTGGAAAATTAGCCAATCAAAAAAGGAACCCACCGTTTTCCCAATGACCATAGCCATTACTAATGCAACCATAGCACGTGACAAACTTAGTCGTTTGGCTATAATCGGAAGTACATTCATCACTTCTGTTAATGCAGCTGCCAACATCCCTACAAACATTCCATCAAGTAACCCAATAAAGCTGGTTAAAAGCGGTAGTGGCAAGCCCAGCTGTATATTCAAGAAATCTGTTAATGTGAAGTAGAGCGCTCCACCTATTAAAGCCGACTCGAAACAAAATGATAGGTGATAGCTATTCGTTAACTGTGCAAGTCTTGGAATAAGATCAAAAATAACGAGTAACGCTACAAAGCTCGTCCCAACAACGACCCCTCCAGAAAGCCCAAGGAACACAATAAACCCCATTTGTAAAAACTCAATCATACCCTTCCTCTCCTACCGAACTTTTCTCCTTATCTTGTCGATTCCTTATTTCTTCAGCGATTACATATGTATTAACATTCTCTTGATACATATACATTTCAACTTCAAGGGGATTTGGTTCTTCGTTAAACTTCTTACGGAAAATATGATTGAAAAACAATATCATCCCGACTCCTACTCCCACCGAGTAAGGAATTTGAAACCAAAGCGGATGATCTTCACGTTTCCCGGTAATTAGCTCTACAATTCGGATATGCGTATCCCTCATATTGACATCAGAGTGAAAGTTCATAAGTGCTAATCCAGATCCGAAGAATAGTAGTAACCAACAAACGACAAGTAATATGTAACGAGGTTTCTTCTCGTCACTTGAGATCATCACTAACACTTGGGGATCACCATACACATCAATGGACATAGTCGGCCATTGTTGCTTTACCTTCTCAATAATTTGCAGCAGATCAATAACTACCCGATTTCCATCCTTAAGATTGTGCTTGTATAGAATTAACTGGGAAAGTTGACCATCTATCTCCTTATCGTCAACAAGAATATGCGCTGCATCAGATAGTTTCACCGACTCTTGCTGACGAATGCTAATTCTACGTTTCAAGCGCAAATAGAGAGTGTTTTTCTTTTCATCCATACTATTCACACCTCTTTTTTTTACTCAAATATCGTTAGACCATATATAGTATTTGCAATTGTAGATTTCCTACTCTAAATCACGAAAAAAAGATCAATTGTGTCATAACCCGTCCGTATAAAGGACGATCCTGTTCACAATGATCTTATTACCACTTTCATGTTCCCACCAATCCTACTATTAAAATAATTGTTTCTTTATTAATCATCTAGTAAACGAAAAAAAGAGCTACTAAAGTAGCTCTCATCTCCTATTCAACGCTCTTGTTCTGTATAGCGAATATCTGCTTCTTCGTAACGATAAAAGGGATTGTGACCATCCCATCCTTCGCCCATTACAAATGGGTTCAATCTTTCAGCTTCATCTATTGTAACAATACAAACATAATAGTATCGCATAAGTCTATCATGAATAATTGATGAAGTTAATTCGTTATTTGCAGTTAGCTTAATGAATTCATTAATATAAAGATTGTTCGGTACCATAAATTCAAATACTAGGTTCTTTCTCGATCCTTTAAGCCCAGAGTACATCATTGCACTTTCACTAATATAATCGCCCATCCGATAGCTTTGATAAGGAAGTTTCTGTTGCTTATAATAACTCTCCGTTAAGTGATAAAGATTTGAGCTTATTTCTTGTGCGCTCATTCTAGGAGATTCGTTGAAAATATCAGCTGTATTCATATGTATTTTCAATAGGTCAAAAATTCTCGACGCAAGGTAGTCAATTAATCCATTTCGAAAATCAGAACTCGGTAGGTTAAGAGGCTCGCTAATATCTTCTACAGGAACTTTTTCCTCTTCAACCTCAACATTAGGTGCATTAATTTGAATAATGATATTTCTATATAGGCCAATTTTCACTCTATGCCAATGCTCTGACCTGCTTAAGGCGTAACTGATTGCTTTGCCCACAGCTAAGTTATTATCACTTTCATAACGTTTATTATAATAGGTTGATCTTCGGAAGTACTCCTGCAAGGTGTGTATTTGAATTTCTATCGTATCCAATTCATTTTCAGCATAAAAATTTACAAATTGGAGTGTCGCTTCATTAAGGGATAGGTTTACTGTCATTTCATTCGTCATCGGGAGCCCCTCCAAAATTGATCGTTCTTTCTATACTAATAGAGTGGGTAGCCATTAGGCAACCTCCTTTAGTACTGAAAATGAAAAAGATCCGGAATGTTAATCATTCCGGACCTACGACATCAACAAGCTGAGATCAAATCACTTAAAAAAGTAGCACTTGCACTATAATGCAATCTGATCTTTAATAAGCTGCAATATTTTCTTCTCAAGACGAGATACTTGCACTTGAGAAATACCAAGTCGATTGGCAACTTCTGATTGTGTCTTATCGCGATAATAGCGTAAATATACAATCATTCGTTCACGCTCACTTAGTCCACCAATTGCTTCTGTTAACGCTAATTTATCGAACCATTTATCTTGCGAATCATCCGCAATCTGATCCATCAAGGTAATCGGATCACCGTCATTTTCAAAAACTGTTTCATGAATGGATGTTGGTGGCTTGTTAGCCTCCTGAGCGAAGATAACGTCCTCAGGTGTAATCCCCAATCGCTCTGCAACTTCAGAAATTGTCGGTAATCTGCCCATTGTTTTGGATAGTTCATCTTTCATTTTACGTACCTTATTGGCTGTTTCTTTCAAGGATCGGCTAACCTTGAGTGTTCCATCATCACGTAAGAAACGTTGAATCTCACCAATAATCATTGGAACTGCATATGTAGAAAACTTTACATCATAAGATAAATCAAATTTATCTACTGACTTGAGCAATCCAATGCATCCGATTTGAAAAAGATCCTCTGGCTCATATCCTCGATTCATAAAGCGCTGCACGACTGACCAGACAAGCCTAATATTTGAGTTAACAAGACGATCTCGCGCTTCCATATCACCTGATTGGCTTAGAGCGATTAATCGCTTGACCTCAGAATCTTCCAAATACGGTTGGCCCGCTTGCTTAAAATCGACTTTCATGAGGTTCAACCCCTATGCTCTAGTAATAGAGCGCTTTTTTTGATTCAATGCGCTTCGTCATCATAATACGAGTACCACCGCCGACAGTGCTTGATGCTTCGAAATGATCCATAAAATTCTCCATAATCGTAAAACCCATTCCAGCACGTTCTCCATCTGGTAAAGTAGTGAATAAAGGTTGACGTGCAAGTTCCATATCTTCAATCCCTTTACCACTATCACTAATTTCGATGATGATTCGATCATTTTCAATACTTGCATTAATCTCTACTTCTTGATTTGGGTCATTGTCATAGCCATGAATAATGCAGTTGGTTACAGCTTCAGATACAACTGTTTTCAGATCATTTAACTCTTCTAATGTAGGATCAAGTTGACTGGCAAATGCCGCAATTGCAATACGAGAGAGCGATTCATTCTCAGATCTAGCACTAAATACTAGTCTCATTTTGTTTCCCGCGTTCATGATACCACCTCCAAGCTAGAAAGTGCGTGTACCTCATCGTCATATACATCGATAATTTTGAATAAACCAGATAGCTCTAAAAGCTTATACACTGGTGAATCAATATGACAAAGAATTAACTTTCCGCCCTTATTCTTCAACTGCTTGTAACGACCGAGCAGTACACCAATACCTGAACTGTCCATGAAGGTTAATGTTTCTAAATTCATCACCATATGATGTGAATTCTCCTTCATAAGCACTTCATCCAGTCTTAGTCGAACATCCTCAGAAGTATGATGGTCTAGTTCTCCGGTTAGGCGTACAATGACAACATTTCGATTGTGTACTACTTCTGTGCGCAATGACATCCATCGCTCAGCTCCTCATCGTTATATTTGTGTCAAATAAAACTAGCTGCTTTTTGGCGAATAGAGAATCATTCCACATCTGCATTGTTAATTCCTGCACCATGACAAAACTAGAAGAAAACGGTCAATTACCGACAAGCGGGCTTTGATAACTTTGATTGTCTCGTTGGTTATTCGACATCGAAGATGAGGTGAACTTGGAAAGTATAGCATAGGCTTCCGAGGTATGTTTCTTGCAGAAACATTGCAGGGCCGCGTGTACCAATATCGTACACTTGCGCTTCCGCCTTTCTCAAGTAGCGCCACATCTTCTCGATTCTGAAAGCCCGCTTGAAGTATGTAATTCAAAAAAATTACTTAAATAAGCTTTGAGTGGACCGTTTCAATAAGCGGAACCAGTTCACTTTCTCAACTGTTCTTGGAGCTAATAATTCAAATTCCTTCATCGCTTGTTCACCTTGATAGATGGTCAGTTTACCAATAGGTTGACCTGCGACAATCGGCGCTTTTATTGATTTGTCCATATCAACTTCATAGTAAATTTTCGAGGTGTCACTACCTCGTTTAATAAGAATCGAGAAAGGTTGCTCTGCAGCAAGATCAACTCTGCTCTCCATTCCTTTTTCTATCTCTAGAGAACCAATTGTTGCTCCTTTTTCAATGACGACATGATTACTATATTGGGCAAAAGCGTAATCCATCATTTGAGATACATCAGAGTTTCTTACTTTCGTATTAGGAGCCCCCATAACGACAGCGATTATCCTCATTCCATCTCGCGCCGCAGACGCTGACAAACAGAACTTTGCTTCACTGGTATAACCAGTTTTAACACCATCAGCACCTGGATAGAAACGGACTAATTTATTCGTATTTACAAGCCAGAACGGTTTTTCCGAATCTTTACGGAGGTAATCTTGATATTTTCCAGTAAACTGTCTGATTAAATCATATTTCATTAATTCACGCGATACTAATGCGATATCATAAGCTGAAGAATAGTGGTTCTCTACTGGCAATCCATTAGAATTCATGAAATGAGTATTATTCATACCAAGTTGCTTGGCACGTTCGTTCATTAACTTAACGAATTCCTCTTCTGTACCACCTAACTTTTCAGCTAATGCAACAGAAGCATCATTCCCAGATGCCATAGCAACACCTTTTAGCATCTCTTCTACAGACATCTCTTCGCCTTCTTCAAGGAAGATTTGTGAACCTCCCATAGATGCTGCGTTAGCACTTGTACGAACCATATCTGTTAATTTCATTTTCCCCTGACCTACTGCTTCCATAACTAGTAGCATCGTCATGACTTTAGTGATACTCGCAGGAGGTAGTTTCTCATTGCTGTTTTTTTCGAAAATTATCGTGCCGCTATCTGCATCTATTAATACTGCTGAAGCAGCGTTTAGAGCTAGAGAAGGTCCTACGTTAGAGTTCGTTTCAATTGTTTTTACCTCTTCGGATGATAGCGTATGCGCGTCAATCGTTGCTCCAGAATAACTGGACGAAATGAGGCAAATTAATACCAACATCAATACTATTTTTTTCAACTTATGTCCCTCCTACAAACTTTTCGTATTTTCTTGAAAAGCTTCCTTGTAACGAAAAGTTACTTCAGAAGCATAAACCTAATTAGCTGTTCTTCTAGTCATAATGAAAGAAATCTTCATTAATTGTCTCACTTACTTAGTCATTGTTGACGAATATATTAAAAATTATTCCATCATTGGTAGTATTCATCTTTGTGAGTAGTGACAAATCAGGTGATGGTAATCACAATTGGAGTTGTAGCGACATAGCTATTATGTAGACTGAAAATTGAAAGCATATTTACACATATAAAAAAAACTACAAAAAAGCCTCCAAAGTACTAGCTTTTCGCTAATACTTTGGAGGCTTCATTATATTGAACCTTGACTACAAGGTAGTCACTCCATCTTTTGTCACAATCGCCATTAATAATGGACGTAATCGTGGTTTCTGTTCACTAATGATATAAGCGTCATGAACGATTATAACCGGCTCTGATTGCTCATTGACTTCACTATTCACATAGAGTGTCGCTAGCACTTCACCTTGTTGTACAGCGTCTCCTACCTTCTTACGAAGTACGATGCCGACCGCATGGTCAATCGACTCATCCTTAGTCGCTCGACCAGCACCTAACTTCATCGCCGCAATTCCTAGCTGCTCAGCACCTATAGCATTCACATATCCTGATTGTTGGCTCTTCACTTCATACTGTTGAGATGCTTGAGGAAGTTTGCTAACATCATGAACGATTGAGCCGTCTCCGCCTTGAGCTTCCACAAACTCTTGCAGCTTAAGTAACGCATTTCCGCTTCGTAAACATTCTTCTACCCTTAATCTAGCTTCATCATAACTACTAGCTTGTTGTCCCAATACAACCATATGAGCAGCTAGCGCAATGCATAGCTCAGTCAGATCGGCTGGCCCCTTACCTTGTAGTGTAACAATCGCTTCTTCAACTTCAAGTGCATTACCTATTGCAAATCCTAAGGGCTGATCCATATCGCTTATGACTGCTGCTGTATCACGACCAACTTCCGTTCCAATATTGACCATCATCTGCGCTAATTGGATCGACTCTTCTAGCGTTTTCATAAATGCACCATCGCCTGTCTTAACATCAAGAACAATAGCATCTGCACCTGCTGCAATTTTTTTACTCATAATAGAACTTGAAATAAGCGGAATCGATTCAACCGTTGCCGTAACATCACGTAACGCATACAACTGTTTGTCTGCAGGTGCCAAATCACCACTTTGACCAATAATAGATACGCCAATCGTATTTACCTGATCTACAAATTGCTGTTGTGTGCGTTCAGTATGGAAACCTGTTATAGACTCTAGCTTGTCAACAGTACCTCCAGTATGACCAAGACCTCTACCCGACATTTTAGCAACTGGAACTCCTAGTGCTGCCACAAGTGGAGCTAGAATAAGACTAGTCTTATCACCGACCCCTCCAGTTGAATGCTTGTCCACCTTCACACCGCGAATCGCTGATAAATCTACTTGATCTCCTGAACTTGCCATAGCAAGAGTCAAATCCGCTACTTCTCTGGCAGTCATTCCATTAAAATAAACGGCCATCGTCCATGCAGACATCTGGTAGTCTGGAATGTTACCTAGGCAATATTGTTTGATCCATTCATTAATTTCTTGAGTAGATAACTCTTTTCCATCACGCTTCTTCTGAATAAAATCTACAGCTCTCATTTGTCCCTCCATTAAGTGCGCTAGTGAATTCTTCTTATGTCAAGCTATATATCCGTTTATAAGAAGCTCAAAGTAAGTTCTATGTACAAGGGGCTTCTGAAATTGTTGTGTAAGAAACATAATACGGTAGCAAAGCTGTCACGGCAAAAATGTTAGATTCAATGTCGATTATGTTTCTTATCTAAATTCTAGAACAATAGAAAACCTTTAAAACAATTCTACAACGCACATGTTAGCAATGGATAACTCGCATGACTATATTGTGCTTTCATAATGTATTCATCAAGTGTCTGACTAAGTGCAATTACATCATGATGTAGCAAGCTACCTCGTTGGCTTGCTGTAATTTCCATCTGTTTGCGGAGAAATTCAATTTTTACATTAAGCTGACTGTCTATCACTTGTCTAACCATCCTTCTTCATAATAACTTGTTTTACGCAGAGCACTAAGACATTATACGACGAAGTGATTTTCGAATGTTGTCAGAATCAGTCAGATGAATTGTGACAATATTGTGACAGTTTTACTAAATTTTGGCGATTAATGACGTAACTAACTCTAAAAATTGCGATTTAACTCGATCTGTCGTTTCCATAACTTCCACATGTGACAATGGTTGATCCAAAATACCTGCTGCCATATTACTAATACATGAAATACCGACAACTTCAATACCACTATGTCGAGCTGCGATAACTTCAGCAACCGTTGACATTCCGACTGCATCTGCACCAATAATTCTTAACATTCTAATCTCTGCAGGCGTTTCATAAGATGGACCAAGCAATCCAGCGTATACACCTTCAACAAGTCCGATTCCTTTTTCAGATGCAACAGTTTTTGCAATCACTCTTAGACGTTTGCTATACGCTTCTGACATATCTGGGAACCTAGCACCTAGATCGGGATCATTAGCTCCGATTAACGGATTTTTACCTGTCAGATTTAAATGATCTGAGATTAACATTAGATTACCTGATGCAAATTCTAAATTAATACCACCAGCTGCATTTGTTACAATTAGAGATTTGACACCTAATGCTTTCATCACTCTAACCGGGAATGCCGTTACTTCTGGCGCATATCCTTCGTACATATGGAAACGACCACGCATAAGTACTACTGTTTTTCCTGCAATGGTTCCGATCATCAATTCACCAGCATGACCTTCAACCGTTGATACAGGAAAATGAGGAATATCTTCGTAGGCAATTACTGTTGCACCTTCAATATGATCGCCTAACACACCTAACCCTGATCCTAATATAAGACCTATTTCCGGTATTACATTTATTTGCTCTGCAATATATTGTGCTGCTTCATTAATTTGTTGACTTGCTGTTATTGTACTCATATTAATTCCTCCTAAATTTTAATTACTGTAAATGCGATAAGAAGCTAATTCCTGTCGGCGGCGCCCCTACTTCAAAATTCTCAGCGATTGTAGCTCCTAAATCTGCAAATGTCGATCTTGTTTCCAGTTGTTGTGGCTCTTTTAATGAAGGACTATATAACAAGATAGGAACATATTCACGAGTATGATCTGTTCCTGGGTGAGTAGGATCATTACCATGATCAGCTGTAATAATTAAAAGATCATGTTCACCTATTTGCTTCATCATTTCAGGTAACGCAGCGTCAAACTCTTCTAACGCTTTACCATATCCGATTGGGTCACGACGATGACCATATAGAGAATCAAAATCAACAAGATTCGTGAATAAAAAACCATTGAATTTTGTTTTCAATAGTTCAATCGTTTGATTAATGCCCTCTTCATTACTTTTCGAAGGATGTGATTGATTAATTCCCTCGCTATCAAATATATCATATATTTTTCCAACTGAGATTGTCTCAAACCCACCATCTTGTAACTCGTTAAGTACTGTTCGTTGTGGTGGTTTTAAAGCATAATCATGTCTATGGGGAGTGCGTTTAAAGTTGCCTGGTGATCCAACATAAGGTCTAGCTATAACTCGACCTACGGAGAAACGATCCTCCATAGTCAATTCCCGGGCTATTTCACAAGCTTTGTACAATTCCTCAAGCGGAATGATATCCTCATGGGCAGCTAACTGAAATACACTATCAGCACTTGTATATACAATCCAAGCACCGCTCTTCATCTGTTCTTCGCCAAGTTCATCTAAAATCTCCGTACCACTCGCAGGTTTGTTTCCGATCACTTTTCTGCCAGTACGAGACTCGAATTGTTCAATTAATTCATCAGGAAATCCATCAGGAAACGTTTGAAAAGGTGTTTCAATTCGCAATCCCATGAGTTCCCAATGACCCGTCATCGTATCTTTACCTACTGAAGCTTCTGCCATCTTTCCATAATACGCTTGAGGCTGCTTAGTTAAGTCTGGCTCCCAATTGTGAATAGGTGCAATTCGATCCAATCCTAACGCTCTAAGATGAGGTAGATTGAGTGCTGTATATTCACGAGCGATGTGACCAAGCGTGTGACTTCCTACATCGCCAAATTGATCAGCATCTGGCAATTCTCCAATACCTACACTATCCAATACAACGACAGCAATTCGATCAAATTTCATATGATCACTCCTAAAACTTTTTGTAAATTCAAGAGGGACTCCCTTGCAACAAAAAGTTGCTTCGGAAGCATTACTAAACTTTTTGTTAATACAAGAGGGACTTCCTTGCAACAAAAAGTTGCTTCGGAAGCATTACTAAACTTTTTGTAAATTCAAGAGGGACTTCTTTGCAACAAAAAGTTGCTTAGGAAGCATTACTAAACTTTTTGTATCATCTTGTGGGCCTTCTTAGCAACAAAAAGTTAATTTAAAAGCATTAATTCAGCTCATCATGTGTTCCCTCTTATGCTTATCACAAGAAACATTATCCATACTATGCTCTAGGATGTGAGCTACTGTAAACTTCCTTCATTTTCGACTTAGCGATCGAAGTATACTTCATCGTCGAAGTAATATCAACATGTCCGAGTATCTCCTGTACTGCTCTTACATCAGCACCATTTTCGAGTAAATGAGCAGCTACAGAGTGTCTCAAAGTATGAGGTGTTACCTCATCCGTTACACCCGCTTCAAGTGCATATTTTTTAATAATTTTCCAGAATCCTTGCCTAGTTATCCGTCCACCATGATGATTGAGAAATAACACTTCTGGTGAAGTGCTCTCAGTCGTTAATTGAACTCTACCTTGATCCAAATAAACCTCGATGGCTTCTTTGGCGTAATTCCCAAAGGGTACAAACCGCTCCTTCTGACTTGGACTTATTACTTGAATAAAGCCAAGAGATAGATGAACATGATCTACATTCAGAGAAACTAATTCTGTTACTCTAATACCTGTAGCGTACAGCAACTCTAACATTGCTTTATCACGAATACCTACTACAGTTGACAAATCAGGTGCTTGGAGCAAGCTGTTTGTATCTTCTTGAGAAATAATTTGCGGCACTTTTTTTTCGAGTTTTGGAGCTTCTATAAATATGGAAGGGTCATGTGAGATGAAATCATGAATAATAAGATAATGAAAAAGGGCACGGATGGACACTACATGTCTAGCAATAGTTGCTGGCTTTAAACCCGCTTCTTTCAACTGTATCATGTACTTCAAAGTATGATGCTTATGTACGCTTGTCCATCCCTTTACACCTTCACCTTCAAGATAACCAGTAAATTTCAACAGATCTCTTTCATATGACTGATAGGAGTTTGTCGTTAGCTTACTCTCTTGTTGTAAAACCTTTAAATATTGATGTAACTGCTCGTACATCCTCCCACTCCTTAAACTTTTCATTAACATCTTGGTTATAATTCTCGCAAATGAAAGGTACGTCGAAAGCAATAGCTTTTACGTGGTATATCATTACCTATTTTCTATTCGCCATACCATAAAAACCAAACTAGGCGATCTGGCATTGAACTTTTATCTATGTATTGTGACGAACTATCAAATACTTTCACAGCGTTTCCAATCGGTTTTTGGTAATGATTATTTGGTTGAATCATTTGCTGTACCCATTGATAAGCAGTTGCAACTATAACGAGTAATACGATAAACAGAAAAAAGAATAACAGTTTATGTATCATATCCTTCATAACAACCATTAACATACCTCCTAAAACTTTTTATTACCAACTTTATATCTTTGTTACTGATAAAAGTAGTGTCGAAAGCTTCAAAACAGACATATACAATATGTACATGCATTTTTAAGTAGTATGTTGGATTACAGCAAAATATGATGTCTTTTTGCCCTATTATGAAAAAAGACCTGCAACCACTTACATGGATGAGCAGGACCAATTATTGTTTATTTTCGTTTACATCACGACAGCTACGGCAAACGCCATGAAAATCTAATCTATGATCTACTGTTTCAAAACCAAATTGTGCGAATAATCGTTCCTCAAGCGGTAACAGCCAATCATCCTTAATTTCATTCATCGTACCACATTGAATACATATGAGATGATGATGATGATGATGATTCGTATCTCCTCTAAGATCGTAACGAGCAACACCATCTCCGAAGTTTATCTTCTCAACGACATGTAGCTCCGTTAAAAGTTCCAATGTCCGGTAAACAGTGGCCAGTCCTATTTCAGGAGCTATCCCCTTAACAAGCAAAAATACATCTTCAGCACTAAGATGATCTTCCTCATTTTCTAGTAGAATACGAAGGGTGGCTTCTCGCTGTGGAGTCAACTTATAGCCCTTATCTTGTAATTGTTGTTTAATATTTCCAATCTGGGCTTCCATCTCTCTCCTCCTACTATTACATCCTACTAAAATTATGCTTTTATTATATTAGTATAAAGCGATATAAGTCAAACTTTTTCAAAGTTATTTTATTGATCATCCTACATTGGAATCTGTACCAAATACCACTCCATCACTTGAGGTGAAATAAACACCTTTATGAACGCAGCCACAGCAAGTAGAATAAGCATCGACATTGCTACAGCACTATAGGAGAGAAATGCCTCCCGTACATTACCAGAATGGGTCATTAGTCGCTTTTTCACGATAAAAGTTGAGAACCCAATCGCAGTAGAACTTAAAATCAATATCGCAGGAACAGCGATAACATTATGTGGAACTACCGTAACAAGACTTAATAAAACACCTTGTGTACCAAACATTTGTACCATTACATGAATACTACATCCTAGAAGAAAACCTTTCAAAAAATTTAATATGATAATAAGCGGAACACCGATCACAGTAATTCCTAGAATGAATAGCAGGACAACCCATTTGAAGTAACCGAAGAATGCATCCCAGAACAGATATGAACTATTTACATCGCCACTTTGTTTCATCCAATTCATATATACATTCAGTTCATTTCCTAGTCCTATCTGTTGCTCGCTAGGCAGCACTTGAATAAATATACTTCCAAATACCGCTCCAGCAAACATCACTACGCCAAGGTAGACCCACTTCATCATATTACTTTTCAACATTATATCACCCTTTCAATCTAACTTATGTCTTCTACACATATGCTAGATTGATAGAGTTTATGCTATATTCCTTATTCACAATAACTTAAGTAAGTGAGCCCGTACATTGCAATAACTTCCATGCATTAACTGCTAAAAGTGTCTTCGCATCACTAATATCACCACTGGCAATAAAAGCATCCGCCTCATCAATTGTGATTAATCTCACAACAACATCTTCATCTTCATCGAGATGTTGTTGACCAATCGTAACTTCATTAGTGAAATACGTATATAGTATTTCATCAGCAAACCCAGGTGAAGTGTAATATTGATGCAATAATTGTAGATTATGTGCAATATATCCCGTTTCCTCTTCTAACTCACGTGCCGCTGCAACGATGGGCTCTTCATTCGGATCAAGCTTACCAGCAGGTATTTCAATTTGAGTTTTGCCTAGCGGCTTACGATATTGTTCAACTACTATTAATTTCTTATCGTGGATAGCTACAACAGCAGCAGCTCCAGGATGTTTCACAATTTCACGAGTCGCCGTTCTGCCATCTGGCAAAGCAACTGTATCTACTTGAAGACTGATTACTTTACCTTTGAAAATGTGTTCTGTTGAGATAGTAGGCTCATTCCATATTGCTTTATTATTTTTTTCCTTCATTTTTGTTTTTTCCTCCGATCATAGGTTAGCTTAACCAATATTTAATGTAAAAAGAGACAAGTTGTCATAATGTTACTGCCATTTTCATAGTCTCTTTTATAAAGACTGAGGAGATGAATGATCTTGAAACAAACGATTATTAAGAACAAACTTATGCTTTCTGGAAAAGCAAAGCATATACAAATAGCTTTAAACGGAATTGCCAAGAGTCAATACGGCAATTGTACATTAGCTCAATATACAGCTAATCGACCTCAGATGCACATAACTCTTGGCAATTTAGATTCATAATTATTATATTTTAAATGTAGCTGATTTTTTCAAGAGTTCTACGACTAATTGAGCCGTTTGCACAAGATATTGTACTTTAATTTGCTCATTGGTTGTATGAATATGTTCATATCCCACTGCAAGGTTTACTGTTGGTACACCTAAGCCATTAAAGACATTCGCATCACTACCACCACCGGAATGGAAAGTACGAGGCGTAGCACCCATCGCTTGAATCGCGCTACTAGCAAGTTGAACAACCGGAGAATCAGCATCATGGCAATATGCAGGATAGACGATATTGCTATTAAATTTCGCTGTAGCGCCATATTTCAATGCAGTTTTTTCTACGGCTAGCTTCATACTTTCTACTTGAGCATCAAGCTTATCTTGCTTAATGCTTCTTGCCTCAGCGATAAGCTTCACATAGTCGCATACAATATTTGTTGGACCTCCACCTTCAAAACGACCAATATTTGCAGTCGTTTCTTCGTCAATTCTCCCTAGTGACATTTCACTTATTGCCTTCGCAGCTACTTGAATCGCACTAATCCCCTTTTCAGGGCTAACGCCTGCATGTGCAGACTTACCATAAAACTCAATTTCAATATGAGATTGTGTTGGAGCTGCAACGGCAATATCACCGATGTCACCATTTGAATCCAAAGCATAACCATAGCTTGCTACCAGACGTTCAGGGTCAATAGCACGTGCACCTAACAATCCTGATTCTTCTCCTACTGTAATAACCACTTGAACTTTTGCATGCGATTCTCCACTAGCTTTAATCGTTTCGATCGCTTCAAATAAAGCTGCAATTCCAGCTTTATCATCGCTACCAAGTATTGTCGTTCCATCAGATCGAATATATCCGTCTGCATCAATTTGTGGCTTAATACCTACGCCTGGTGTAACAGTATCCATATGACAAGTAAACAATATCGTTGGTTGATCCTTAGCATCTTCCGTTGCTTCTAGAATTGCGAATAAATTGTTAGCTTCGTGACCTGTCACTTTTGCTGCTTCATCTTCTGTAACCGTCAATCCTAATTCAATCAGTCTTTCTTTAAGTACTTTACTAATTGCACCTTCATGTCCTGATTCACTATCTACAGTTACCAAATCAATAAATTGTTGTACTAAACGTTTTTCTTGTACCATTTTGTTTCCTCCATCCGTCTCTTTCGTATACAATAGAGTATATCATTGTAATTCTATTCATCGAAAGGAGCTTTCTCTATTATGCGCCAACAAAAAATTATTCGTATCGTTGCAATTATTGTTGCAGCTGCTATGTTGATTACTACTCTATTCGCAGGACTTGGCTCTTTCTTCCTATAGAAGTAGTTCAAAACATTCACTTGTGATCATGATGTGATTACTTGGTAGTATATTCGGCGGCGAAGATGCCATTCATCGGTCGTTCTAGTGCTCACGTACCAATAACGTACGCTGTGCGCTTCACTTCCCTAGCTTCATGGCATCTTCTTGATGCTGACAAGTAAATGTTTTGAACATTTATTTAATGTTGTAGTTCAAAACATTTACTTATGACTAGGCTTCGTCATATATTCGACGTCCAATATGAAGCACACTATCACAATAAGTACTTATTGTGCAAAGCCGAAACGTTCCTTGAACAGCGGTGCTATCTGTTCTGCCGCTTCTTCTACAGTCATCATACTTCCTGTAATATCATTAAAGGATGTTACGCCAAATTGTCCGATTCCACATGGTACGATTCCACTGAAGCCTTCGGCAGCGATTCCTGACTTAATATTAAGCGCAAAACCATGACTTGTTATAAAGCCACGTCGTTGCCTAGCTTTATTGAATTTCACGCCAATCGCAGTTATCTTCTCATCCCCAATCCATACTCCAGTATATTCTGATTTCCTTCCACCTTTTATACCATATTGAGCTAACCAATCTATAATTACTTGCTCTACTGTACGTAAATACTCGTGAAGATCGAGTCCTATTGCATCAAGATAGATTAGTGGATAACCAACAAGTTGCCCAGGGCCATGATATGTAATGTCGCCACCACGGTCAATATCATAGACGGAAATCCCTCTTTGACTTAACGTGTCCGCGTCTAGCAGTAAATGCTCAGGATGACGATCAGAACCAAGTGTATAGGTTGGTGGATGCTGAAGAAGGAGCAGCGTCTCGGGACGCTCCCCCTTATCTATTTCTTTCACGTATGCTTTTTGCAGATCCCAAGCTTCTTTGTAATCTAGCATACCTATATAACGAGCATCCAACATTTTGTGTGCAGTCATTTTTGCTGCTTCAGACATGAAGGTTATCTCCTTTGTAATTAAAGGTAGTTCAAAAAATGGACTTTGATAACGATGATTTGTTCTAAGGTAGCTTAATCGGCATCTAATTCAAAAAACGGACTTTGAACTTTTTTAATATATAGAACTTTCAAGATTAAAGCTTTCTAGATTATCTTTAACACGCTGCAAGAAACGACCACAGATCACACCATCAAGAATACGATGATCAAGTGATAAACAAAGATTAGCCATCGAACGTACGGCAATCATATCATTGATAACAACTGGTTTCTTCACAATCGATTCGAACGTAAGAATTGCTGCTTGCGGATAGTTAATAATCGGATACGACAATATTGATCCAAATGAACCCGTATTATTAATTGTAAATGAACCACCCTGCATATCAGAAAGTGAAAGTTTTCCTTCACGTGTTTTACGTGCAAGCTCTTCGATTTCCTTTGCAAGTCCAGCAACATTTTTTAGATCAGCATTTTTAATAACTGGTGTCATTACAGAATCTTCTGTTCCTACTGCAAGAGAAATATTAATATCACGTTTCACAATGATTTTATCTACTGCCCATACGGAATTCATAATAGGGAAATCACGAATTGCATTTACAGCAGCTTTCAACAAGAACGCAAGATATGTAAGATTAACACCTTCACGCTTTTTGAATTCATCTTTATATTTATTGCGAAGTAATACTAGATTTGTAACATCAACTTCAATCATCGTCCAAGCATGTGGAATTTCACTGACGCTTTGACGCATGTTACGAGCGATCGTATTACGAATAGGCGTTATATCAATATAAGTTTCTCCGCGCCCATGTGAATATGGATCATCAATTTCAATTTTAGGCAAACGAGGCGATTCAGATAAATGCATGCCGCCAGTTCGCACTTGTGAAGAAGTTGCTTCCTGTTGTGGCGCTGGTGTACGAACCATAGAAGCTTCCATAGCAACATAAGCAAGTACATCTTTACGTGTAATACGTCCGCCCATACCAGTACCTTGAACGTTTGCTAATTGAATTCCATGTTGTGCAGCAAGTTGTTGTACAGCAGGAGAGTAACGATTTCTCATAGAATCATCACCTTGAGCTTGGATCGCTGCGACTGGAGTATTCATTGTTCCAGTAGTTTGCGTAGAGGATACCGAAGCAACTTCGTCATTGCTCGCTTCACCCTCAGTCTCAATTAAGCATATAACAGTCCCTACAGGTACATCTTCACCTGCTCCTACTAAAATCTTTGTTAATTTACCTGCCACAGTAGAAGGAATCTCAGCAGTCACCTTATCTGTATTAATCTCACAAATCGGTTCATAAACTTCGATCATATCTCCAGGTTGTTTCAACCAGCGATCAATTGTTGCAGTTACTTGTGATTCAGCTAATTGAGGCAAAGTAATCTCAGTTATTGCACTCATGTTTTTCCAACTCCAATCGTCATAAATAAGCTATGCACGAATTTTTCTATATTTAAATTAATAATTGCTAAAATTGGGCTAATTGCTTCATAGCTTCTCGAACTTTATCTGCATTCAATAAGAAGAATTTTTCACCCGGCGGGTTAATTGGCATAGCGGGTACATCTGGACCGCATAGTCGCATAATTGGAGCATCAAGTTCAAATAGCAGTTCCTCTGCGATGATTGCTGCTACTTCTGCACCAACTCCACCAGTCTTGTTATCTTCATGAACAATTAACACCTTACCTGTTCGACGAACAGATTCAAGTATTGCTTCCTTATCAAGTGGCTGAATTGTTCTAAGATCAAGAATATGTGTACTAATACCTTCTTCAGCTAATTCAGCAGCAGCTTGTTCAATAAAGCGAAGTGGCAGACTATAACTGATTACAGTAATATCATCACCTTCACGAAGAACATTAGCTTTACCAATTGGAACAATATAATCATCATCTGGTACTTCACCACTGACTAGACGATAACTTTTCTTATTCTCGAAGTATAATACAGGATCTTCGTCACGAATAGCAGCTTTTAACAAACCCTTTGCATCATATGGCGTATATGGTGCAACAATTTTAAGTCCTGGCGTACCGAAAAATACAGATTCAGGACATTGGGAGTGATATAAACCACCAAACACACCACCACCAATAGGAGCACGAATAACGATAGGACAACTCCAATCATTGTTAGAACGATAACGAATTTTAGCAGCTTCACTAATTATTTGATTCGTTGCCGGAAACATAAAATCAGAATATTGCATTTCTGCAATTGGCTTCATCCCATACATTGCAGCACCTATCGCAACACCAGCGATTGCAGACTCAGATAGTGGAGTATCAATGACTCGTTGTTCACCGAACTGCTCATGCAAGCCTTTCGTCGTTGTGAATACGCCACCCTTAAGACCAACATCTTCACCAAGAACGAATACATTCTCATCTCGTTCCATTTCTTCTTTCATCGCAAGACGAATCGCTTCGATATAATCTATTTTAGCCATTACTCTACTCCTCCCTTACTATCATTAGCATAGACATGATCCATAACTGATTCAGGAGTAGGGAAAGGAGCTTTATCTGCATAGCTGCTCGCTTCATCAAGCTGTTTCTTAATCTCAGAACGTAATTGGTCTTCTAGCTCTTCATTCCATATGCCATGATCTACCATATATTGTTTGAATTTCGGAAGCCCATCTAACGTTTTGTTGTAATCGACTTCTTCCTTGGATCGATAAGCTAAGTCATTATCAGAAGTTGAATGTGGTGAAATACGATACATCATTGCTTCGATCAACGTAGCACCATCACCTGCAATTGCACGTTCTCTTGCTTCCTTTACAACACGATATACTTCAAATGCGTCATTACCATCAACGCGCTCGCCATGAATACCATAGCCTAACGCACGATCCGATACTTTACCTGCTAGTTGCTTATGTATCGGTACAGAGATCGCATATTGATTATTTTCACACATTAAAATTACTGGCAACTTGTGTACACCAGCAAAGTTGCAACCTTCATGAAAATCTCCTTGGTTACTAGAACCTTCACCAAACGTAACAAAACTTACAAATTCTTTCTTATTCATTTTTGCGGCAAGCGCAAAACCAACAGCATGAGGAACTTGCGTCGTTACAGGACTTGATCCAGTAACAATACGTAATTTCTTACTTCCAAAATGACCAGGCATTTGACGACCACCACTATTAGGGTCTTCAGCTTTAGCAAACGCAGATAGAAATAAATCTTTAAGTGTCATACCTACTGAAAGAACAAAGCCATAGTCACGATAATAAGGAAGAAAATAATCATTGTTCCGATCAAGCGCAAATGCAGCTGCGATCTGAGCGACCTCCTGGCCAATACCAGATACGTGAAAATTAATTTTACCAGCTCGCTGCATAAGCATCATCCGCTCATCAAACATCCTTGCTGTGAGCATTTTTGTATACATAGCAATAACCGTTTCCTCGCTAATGCCTAATTGATGATGCTTGGCTTGCTGACCTGTCGAAGACAATACTGTCATATTATCTTCCTCCTTCTCTATATAAATTATAACCAGGTACTAATACCACGTCATATATCTATTATACTCCTATATTTTAAAAAATAACATGTGACATTTATAATAAAAGTTTAATGACATCTATGAGTGACACCAAACACTCCCAGCATTACCAACAACGTGTACATAAATGTACACAAGCAATCAAACGCTCAACCCCCAAAAAACACCCAGCAACGTGTACACTTGTGTGCACAAGCGATCAAAAGCCCGAGACTTATAACAAAATCTCAACCCCCAGAAACACACAGCACCGTGTACACTTGTGTGCACCAGCGATCAAAAGCCCGAGACTTACAATGAAAGTTCAACCCCCCAGAAACACCCAGCACCGTGTACACTTGTGTGCACCAGCGATCAAAAGCCCGAGACTTACAATGAAAGTTCAACCCCCAAGAAACACCCAGCAACGTGTACACTTGTGTGCACGAGCGATCAAAAGCCCGAGACTTATAACAAAATCTCAACCCCTAAGAAACACACAGCAACGTGTACACTTGTGCACAAGCGATCAAATGCCCGAGACTTATAATGAAAGCTCAAATCTTTCGGCTGTCAGCACCAAGAAGATGCACTCCAGCGGAAACGAGGCGCACAGTGTACGTTATTGGTACACGAGCACACGCAGGCTTTCGATGGAGGGCATATTCGCCGCCGATTATGCTACGTCAGCATAACCATCGTGATCACAGTCGGAACGATTTGAGCCTCCTATCAGAAGGAGATGGCCCGTCCGTCTACTGCTAGCATAGCCTCCCCCACCGCCTCCGACAACGTAGGATGCGGATGTACCATTGCTCCTACTTCCCAAGGTGCGGCATTCAACCAACCTGATAATGCAGCTTCTGAGATCAACTCTGTTGCATGTTCTCCAATAATATGAACGCCTAAAATATCATCTGAACTCTTGTCTGCAATAACTTTTACAAATCCTGTTGGATGGCCAGATACAATAGCTTTTCCAAATGCAGCAAAAGGTACCCTTGCTTTCTTTATTTCATATCCAGCTGCTACTGCAGCCGCTTCTGTATATCCATATGAAGCAACCTCAGGTGATGAATAGATACAACGTGGAATTTGATGAGCCGCCACAAGGTTAACTTGGCGTCCAGCGATATGGTCTATTGCGGTCAAGCCTTCATGTGCTGCAGCATGTGCAAGTTGTACGCCACCGATACAATCACCAATAGCATAAATATGAGGTTCACTAGTTTGACCATAATCATTAACAACAATGACGTCATTTTTAATTCTGACATCTGTATTTTCTAAGCCGATGTCATGACAATTAGCTTTTCTACCAACGGAAACAAGTATTTGATTACCTTCCAGTAGTACATTACCATCAGCTGTTGTGGCAGTAATTGAGAAGTTATTATCGATCACTTTATATGAAGAGATATCAAGTTGCACACCAGTTATTATTCTAATTCCTCGTTTATCTAGTAATTTAGTCATTTCTAATGAAATTTCAGTATCTTCTCCTGGTAATAGACGAGAGCCAAGTTCTACAATCGTTACTTGAACTCCGAAATCATTCAATAATGATGCCCACTCTACGCCAATCACGCCACCACCAACAATCAACATACTTTCAGGAAGCTTGTCCATCGCTAAAGCTTGATCACTATTCAAAATTGTAATACCATCAGCTTCAAGACCTGGTAAGTTGCGAGGAGTAGATCCAGTCGCAATTAATAGATTTTGACTTACAACAGATTCCATTTCACCATCTGGCAATTCAACCGCAAGAGTTCCGCTACGTGGTGAGAAGATAGAAGGTCCAACTACTCGACCTTTACCTTTGATTACTTGAATACCGTGGCGTTTCATAAGACCTTGCAAACCTTTAAATAATTGTTCAACTTTCTCATCTTTCTTAAGTTGAACATTATTAAATTGGAAAGTTGAAAAATCTGTACTTACATCTATCCCATATTCTGAACTGTTCAACAATGTACGATATACTTCAGCACTTCGAAGTAAAGCTTTACTAGGGATACATCCTCTATGCAAACATGTACCGCCAACCTTGTCCATTTCTACGATAGCTACTGATTTGCCCATTTGAGCTGCACGAATAGCGGCAGTATACCCACCAGGTCCACCACCGAGAATTGCAACATCTACTTGAATACTCATTTACTATACCCCCATCATTTCTATCAATATATGCTTCTACTTGTAAAATATCCTCTTCCAATAAAAGTCCGTATCAATCGTAGTCTACACTTGTAACGTTTTTATAAGTAACAATTATATGTTTTCGCTGTATGTAATGTTCATATTGTTGATGTTACTTTACACAAAGTTCTATCACATATCAAAACTTTGTATATCTTATTGTACATCTTTTCGCTACGGAAATCATCGTTTACGTATTCTCTGTACCGCTTATGGCGTTTTATGGTACTATAATTTACAGATTATGATAATCAATACAAACCTTTTTAGGAGATCACTCATGAAATTAACTGTACAACGAATTATTGCGATGTTTTTACTTGTTATCCCAGGACTAATTGCTTGTTTCGGATTTTTGAAAGTAAAAGATTCATTATATGATTACTTTATTTCCTTTGGCATAGAGGGATCTGATCCATCACTCCAATGGGGTAAATTAATCCTCGGACTAATTATGTTCCTTACTGGTACAGGATTTATTGCAGGTTGGACATTCTTCCGTGATCGTAAACGCAACTATGTTGCAACACGATTCAAAGTTAAACGTGAAAAACCACCTAAACCTACAAAGTCCTCACAATAATTTACACCCATTTTATATAGCTTTAATATTCCTATAACAAACCTGCTCTATACTACTATTAAGTTAGTAGAAAGGCAGGTGAAATACATGATCGTTTTCGATGTAATTGTAGATGGGACTAAAGTCGATACATTAAGACCGATGGCATCAAAGCTAAGGGATTTAAGAAACTTTATCGATCAACAATTTGAGCTATTAGTTGAAAAGTATGGACAGAATGTTCACTTAAATAGACGAATCGAGTATTAATATCGAATCGTCTATTTTTTTCTAAATTAATAAGCTAATTCATATATCCTCCTCCCAAAATACCACAAAAAAACTATCAGAACTTTATTTACGACGCTTCTCAACTATCCATTAAATTGTATTCATTATGTCGATTAAAATTTTACCAATATATGTTTTGACAGTAAACTCTATCAGTAGTTATAATCCTGCTATTCTTGTAAATCTTTAGGATTTATAATCATAGGAGGTTACATCTTGTCAATCAAAATTAAACATCGTTCTTCTAGTAAGCTAGCAGCATTGATCGTTGCTGCAACTATCGCTATTGCACCACTGGCTTCACCTACGACTACGTATGCAAGTATCAACTCAGGAAATCTAACACAATCTGAGCAATACCAAACGTTTTTAAGCACGAAATATCAGATTAATGTAAATTCCCAATTATCAAAAGGTCAATATATTCAATATGTTGCTGATTTGCTTCCAGGGGATGCAAAATCTACTTCACTTACTTTTACTGATGTTGCTTCAACTGATGCTCAATATGCTGCAGTAGTTGAATTGAATGAAAAAGGAATACTTTCTGGCACAATGGTTTCAGCTAAGCAACAACTTGAACCATGGGTAGCTGCAATTATTGCTGTTAGAGCCTCAGGTCTACAGGAACTAGCACTAACTTATACTCCTGAAAAAACAGAAGCTGCATTGAAAAAGATAAATTCATCTTCAGCTCAATGGATGCCTCATGTTGCACAAGAACTAGCAGTAGCAATTGATAATGCAATTATTCCTGAACAATATTATAAAGAATTTGCTAAAAAATCTGTTGCAAGTTCAGAATTAATCAATACATTACTAGGTCAAATCGTGACTTTCAACGGTGAATACAAGCAATATCTGGGTAGTTCAGAAGATGCAGATATCATCGCTGAATTGATTGGAGCATATAACACTTCAGATATTATTCAAGTTAATGACCTTCAAACTATTGTAAATAGTGCACTTGAAAAAGACATTATTACAGGCTATAACTTCAAAGATAGTCGTTTTGATGCTAATTTTGTAGATGAATATGCCCTAACATACGGTCATTCTGATCTGAAACACGCTATTCAATTGATTGGATTACTTCGCAGTGAAGGAATCGAAGCTAAAGTTCAATTCGAGCCAAAAACTTCAGCATTCCAATACTTGTTAGAGTGGGGAGAGCCTACACAATCCGATACATATCAAGTAAAACAAATCGCTAACGGTAAATATGTAGCTTATTCGAAAGAATATGATCTTAAGCTTGAATTTACAAGCTTAGCGGATAAAGCTCAATTTCAAAATATTATTAATGCTTATGCAAAAAAAGATGCGGATGATGAGCAAGGACTTATCTATGCTTCTTGGTGGCAACCTCTGTATCATTCGAATACAGAGCTAGCTGATTATGAATCAGTTTCTAACAATACAATTTCATTAGGCAATTATTATGCTCAAACTTTCTCTCTTAATGATGAAGTAGAAGAGATTGTTGCAGGTATGAAGCAAGTTAACCCTGATGTTGTCGTTGAAACCAATCAATTCTGGGTAAATAAAGCGTTCTTCAATTACTTGGGTGGTAAAGATCATAAGTAATTTTCATGATAATTAATGTTAAATAAAGAAGGCTTAAAACTAAAGCACGATAAACGTGCAACAGTTTTAAGCCTTTTTTCAATGTGAAATTATGACATGTTAGCTTTACAAAAAGCTGTTACCATCTCAAGTTCATCATCTTCCATTTCAAAATCAATATATTTGCCTACATCGCCTGTTTGGAACTCGTGTTTCACGATTTTCTCAGTACCAGCATCTACGACATATATTACACGAAGAATAACGCCTTCTTCATGGAACAGTTCATCATCTTCTTCTACCTCGAGATCCATAATAAATTCGTATCGATCTCCCTCTAAAATTTTGAATGGGTCAGCAATGGTTTCTACAGTAAACTCTGTAATTTTAAACATAGGTTAGCTCCTCTTGTTTCATCTTAACGTATGACTGATTATAACATTAGTATGTCACATATGCTATCAATACATTAAATTAAGCTAAAAAGACTTGTCCTGTCTAGTTATTATTGTCCTCTAGCGAATACAAATCTATGCTGAATCCAGTAGCTAGCTACAAACAAAAATACTTCTGTGACAAGCTTTGCAATGACTAGTGGGACTTGAATACCTTCAGTTAATCTGTAATATAGTCATAGTATGTTGGCATATTAAAAAGTCCCTTGCTCGCCATCATTGGCTACATGGGACTTTTTATCATTATTCATTAATTGAAATTGTACTATGAAGCCGCTTCAACAAAACTTCTAAAAATATTTTTACTTACATTATCTACTACATATGAGAATTCAGGATGCCATTGTACCGCCATAAGATAGTGGTATGCAGGATGCTCAATCGCTTCAATAACACCATCTTTAGCAATCGCCATCACTTTGCAACCGGGAGCAAGAATATCAATCGCTTGATGATGGTAACTATTTACTGCTAATCGACTCTTCCCTACCATACGAAACAAAGAACTTTTCCGTTCAACATCTACATCATGGGTCGGAGTAGCATATGGAGGTTTTTGAACATGCTTAAGTTCACTATCCAATTGCGATGGTAAATCTTGATACAATGTTCCACCTAATAAAACATTAAACAGTTGAATTCCTCTGCAAATACCTAACATCGGTAAATCCACTGCAAGTGCTAATTGAAATAACTTCTTCTCCATCTCATCACGTTCATGAATGCTTACGCCGCATTGTTCCATCCTTGCTTGCCCATATAACGATGGATCTACGTCATGCCCACCGGTGAATAATAATCCATCCATTCCAGTAGCAATCTGTTCTAAAGAATTTTGATCCACAGTTAAAGGAAGCATAACTGGAATGGCACCAGCTTCCTCAAGTGCTTTCATGTAAGCGGGTAACATCCAGTAACTATCCTTATGTTCATCATACAGTGGAAGCACTCCGATCAATGGCTTTCTCATCTCTCTCACTCTCCAATAACCAATAGCTTCTCATGTTATGAGCTGTTTTTCTCTATAGCTTTATTGTAAATGAGTTGATCAGAACTCTGAATGAACTTACCTGATTATAATTTATACTTCGTGTACGAAAAACATAATATACTTCGTTAAATCTAACTGGTTGCATCTAGCTTAATCCCACTCTATTACATTAATCTGAAAATCCGACTATCCCCCATAGATGATATTACAGTACAATTAAAATTATCATTGTACTGCAGTATACATATAGGTAAGAAAGATTGAGGTGTTATATGAAACAGTTATTCAAATACATTCGTCCCCACTGGGTTGCAGCCATATTAGCTCCATTATTTATGATATTAGAAGTTAGTATGGACTTGCTTCAGCCATTATTTATGGCGACGATCATTGATGATGGCATCATGGGAGGTTCTCAGTCACATATCATACAAACAGGATTATATATGATTGTCGCAGCACTTATAGGGCTTGTTGGTGGTGTTGGTTGTACGATCTTTGCTTCCTACGCTTCAATGCGCTTTGGTCAAGATCTTAGGCAGGATGTTTTCCATCAGGTTCAAAAGTTTTCATTCCGTAACATTGATCAATTGGAAGCTGGCTCTCTCATAACAAGGTTAACGAATGATATCGTGCAATTACAAAATGTTGTACAAATGTTATTGAGAGTACTTGTTCGCTCACCGTTGTTGATGATTGGAAGTATTGTCATGACGATTTTCATTAGTCCGAAACTAGCAATCATTGTCGCTATTTCAGTACCAATACTTTTCATCGTCATGTTCTACATTATCCGCGGGACATTACCACTTTTCACAAAGGTACAATCTAGGCTCGATCGATTGAATACGGTATTACAAGAGAATTTAGCTGGAATGCGCGTTTCGAAGGCTTTTGTTAGACGCCAATATGAGAAAAATCGTTTCGCAAAAGCGAATGATGATCTGACAACGCAATCCGTTAAAGCACAACGACTTGTATCAATTAATGCTCCGATTCTTTCCATGATCTTGAATGTCAGTGTTATCGCTGTATTATTGTTAGGCGGCAAAGATGTTATTAATAATACCTTCGAAGTTGGTAACTTAGTAGCATTCATTAACTATGTGACCCAAGTGCTATTTGCCGTCTCTTCTGTAGCCATGCATCTCGTTCGTGTAAGTAGTGCAAAGATTAGTGCTGATCGTGTACTAGAAGTGTTGAATACCGAATCAGACCTCCGCGAAAATACGAAACAAGATCGTAAAATTATCGGGCAAGTCGAGTATCATAACGTGTCATTCCGCTATAGATCAGATCAAGTTAGTGATACGTTGCGACATATTGATTTCAAAGTAGAAGCAGGTCAAAAGATTGCTATTATCGGCGCAACTGGGTCAGGTAAGTCTACTTTATTACAACTTATACCAAGGTTATATGATGTCTCAGAAGGTCAGATACTTATTGATGGAATCGATGTAAAGCAATATTCATTCGCTAGTCTTCGAACACAAACTGCGATGGTATTGCAAGAAACAATTCTGTTTTCAGGTACTATTCGTGAAAATATATGCTATGGAAAACCTGAAGCTTCAGAGCAAGAGATGATTGCTGCAGCTGTGGCTTCTCAGGCTGATGATTTTATCGTTGCGATGAAAGATAGATACGATACCGTGATTGGACAACGTGGTATTAATCTATCAGGCGGTCAGAAGCAACGGATCTCCATTGCTAGAGCTTTACTTATGAAGCCTTCTATTTTGCTCTTAGATGATAGTACAAGTGCGATAGACACTCGTACTGAGGGATATATACAAGCTGCACTGCGTGAACTTATGCAAGGGCGGACAACATTTATCGTCGCTCAAAAGATTAGTTCTGTCATTGATGCTGATCAAATTTTTGTAATGGAGCATGGCGAAATTATCGCTCAAGGTAATCATAAACAATTAATCGTACATTCACCGCAATATCGTGAAATCTATCAATCGCAACTTGGACAGGAGGAGGTCAACTATGAGTAAGTCAACAAACACACCACCCCCTGCTACTCCTGACTTTAGTATGCGTGGCGGATCTCAAGGTCATCTCGGTATGAAGAAAGTGAAACCGAAAGATACATGGTCTACATTGAAGCGAATATGGAATTATCTTTCTATGAATCGTAGCGGTCTAATCATTGTTGTTATCGCAACAATTGTCACGACTTTACTCTCTCTTGCTGCGCCTTATCTACTAGGAGTCGCCATTGACAATTATATTATTCCACGTAATTGGAATGGACTTATTCAAATCGCGATTCTTTTACTCACTGTCTATATAAGTGTGTCACTAACCGCTTGGATTCAACAACATATGATGGTCAAAGTCTCACTCTTAACTGTACGAGATATGCGCCAAACGATATTCAATGCGATGCAGAAATTACCGATCTCATTTTTCGATACACGTACTCATGGTGAACTTATGAGTCGTACGACAAATGATGTTGAAAATGTCTCGGTAACATTGAATTCTACGACAACACAATTATTGTCTAGTATTATTTCATTAATTGGGTCGTTAGCAATTATGTTGTATCTTAATGTCTGGTTAACGTTACTCAGTATGGTCACAATTCCAGTCGTTATGTTATTTACTAAATATGTAGCTAGCTATACTCGAAAACAATTCTCGGCACAACAGAAAAAGCTTGGCGAATTGAATAGTTATATTGAAGAAACGATTTCTGGTCAAAAGGTTGTACAAGTGTATGCTAGAGAACAAGTTGTGGAAGAACATTTCAGTAAACTGAACAGTACGTTAACAAAAAGCAGTATCTCAGCGCAAATATACTCTGGTTTAATTGGGCCTACGATGAATGTACTGAATCACACTAGCTTCACACTAATCGCGGCTGTTGGTGGTTGGATGGTATTTCATGACTATACATCTGTAGGTATTATCGTTGCTTTCGTCAATTATTCTAAGCAATTTCAACGTCCAATTAATGATCTAGCTACTCAATTTAATATGGTACAATCCGCCGTTGCTGGTGCAGAGCGTGTCTTTGAAGTGATAGATATGGAAGATGAATATAGTAATGCAGGGACGAACCAGAATAGAAAACCGATTGTTGGCGAAGTCATTTTTGACAATGTTTACTTTGGATACAAAGCAGATACACCTATTCTGAAAGATATATCCCTGCATGCAAAGCCAGGACAAACGATCGCGCTCGTTGGACCGACAGGAGCAGGAAAAACAACGATCATTAACGTATTAACTAGATTTTACGATATTCAACAAGGGCATGTATGGATTGACGGTCATGAATTAAGGAATTATGAGAAGGATGAATTACGTAATCAACTCGGCATCGTTCTCCAAGACGCATATGTATACTCTGAAACTATTCGTGAGAACATTCGTTATGGTCGCTTAGATGCGACCGATGAGGAGGTTGAACAAGCGGCGAAGATTGCCAACGCGCATCGATATATTAAAGAGTTACCTGCCGGATATGAAACAATGCTAACAAGTGGAGGCAGTAATATTAGTCAAGGTCAACGACAGCTTCTGACTATTGCTAGAGCCGTTCTTGCTAATCCTGCTATTCTAATACTGGATGAGGCTACAAGTAGTATCGATACAAGAACAGAGATGCATATTCAAGCTGCCATGAAGAAGTTGATGGCAGGCCGGACGAGCTTTGTCATTGCCCATCGGCTTAGTACCATTCGTGATGCTGATCAAATATTAGTAATTAAAGATGGTTCGATCATTGAGCGTGGTAGTCATGATGAATTGCTAACTGAACATGGCTTCTACTATGATCTATATAATAGTCAATTTAAGCGAAATGGATAACTGCAACCTTCAACTCTACAATTCGTCTAATAGAAATATATTGGAGTTATAGAGGAGTGTGATTATATGCAAAAAATAATAATTGGTCTGTTACTAATCTGTATTCTCTGCACAGGTTGTTTTAGCGAAAATAGCAAACCTAGAACGATAAGTGAGCTCTATGAAGGTGACATTATGAATGTAGATAGAATTGAGATTTTGGATGGAGAAACTGGAGAAGAAAAGCCATATGAGAATGCAGATCATATTGTCGCTTTGCTAGAAGCGATAAAGGATGAGAAGTTCACACTTCATTCTGATCAAGGGGAACGTGATGGATTCAGTTATGTAGTAGAACTATATGAAAGAGAGAAACTTAAGATGGTTTTCTCTCCCAATAGTTTCAAGAAAAAGTACTATATCACTGATGAAAGTTTGACCATTTTACTTCAGCAGTTTTTCAACAGCACAACAGAGTGAGATTAGATAAAATAGTGGATGATTATTTCCGGGATATAGCTGCCATTCCTTCCCATAATCTACAGCAAGCGAAGCAAACTGCTGAAATCTCAAAATTAATAGAAGAGGTCTCTGAAAGTACATTGATGATTCAGTTACAAGCTGCTGCTACACAAGAAGTTACAGTAAACGTTGAAGAACTTAGCTCACTTTCCGAGGTATTAATTGATATGGCCAAATAATTTATTGCTCAGATACATAATAAAGGCTAATGCTACTTGTCGAATACATATCGACGCTATAGCATTAGCCTTTTTCAAATGAAGCTTACTTACCCCATACTTCTTCAGAAATTTCTTTAATGAATTTCAGTTTATTCCATTGTTGCTCTTCTGTTATAATATTACCTTCTTCTGTGGAAGCGAAGCCACATTGTGGGCTCAAGAAAAGTTGATCTAAAGGTACATATTGTGCTGCCTCATGAATACGAGCGATAATCGCTTCTTTCTCTTCTAGCTCACCAATTTTGGAAGATACTAGACCTAGAACAATTTTTTGTCCTTGCACATGTTTCAATGGCTCAAATGTACCAGATCTGTCTGTATCAAACTCAAGGTAGAAGGCATCATAATCTGTAATGCTGAAAAGTGTACTAGCTACTGGATCATAACTTCCTGCTCCAGCCCATGTAGATTTGTAGTTACCACGGCATACATGAGATGTGATGACAAGATCTTCTGGCATATTAGCTACGGCATGCTTGTTTAACTCAGCATATACTTTACCGATATCTCCGACAAATATACCTTCTGCTTCTCTAGCTTTAATGAAAGATTCATCACAAAGCATTCCCCAAGTGCAATCATCAATTTGTAAGCTACGGCAACCTGCGGCATAAATTGCTCTAATAAAACCTTGATAAGCATTAGCGATGTCATGCAATAGTTCATCGAAATTAGGATAATGTTGTTGTAATGCTTCTTGATTTTCAACACGTTGAAGCTCAAGCAATAGTTGTGCAGGAGCAGGAATTGTTTGTCTAGCAACTGCACCTTCGCCCGCTACGTCTTGTAAAAATTTGAAATCATTAATAAATGGATGTGCGCTAAATCCGATTTTACCAGATACACGTGCCGTTTCTGGACGAGACTCTACACCATGGAACACATAACCTTGAGGTACTCCCGCTTTCTCAACGCCATCAAGACCCCACATAAAATCAAGATGCCACCATGAACGTCTAAATTCTCCATCCGTTACAGCTTGCAAGCCAACTTCTTTTTGTTTCGCTACAAGATTGGTAATCTCTTGATCTTCTACTGCTTTCAGTTGATCAGCTGTAATGGATCCAGCTAAATACTGTTGACGAGCTTGTTTTAATATTTCAGGTCGTAAGAAACTACCTACGACATCATTTTTGAATGGTGAATTGTGATTAGTGCACATGTATAATCTCTCCTCTGAATGCGGATCTTTTCTAGACATTTCTGCTATATCCGCTATTCTCTTAGTCGTTGAATCAAGATTACCATAGCCAAGCTAATCTCAAGTAACGCAAATAAACTATATCTAGATATAGCTTAAAACTATACCTAAAAGTTAATGAGATATTTATTCTATATGATGGTGCAATGCTTCAATATAGGCTAGAGCAAGATGTGACAAACTAACATTTTTATGTGCTATCCATCCGATTTCAATATCATCAACGATATCAAGAGGTACCGGTATAATATCATTGCCATTAAGATCTTTACTCAGTACACCTGAAGATATTGTATAACCGTTCAGACCGATAAGAAGATTGAATAAAGTCGCTCGATCCGTTACTTTAATACTTTTTGGACGGGATACGGTGCTTAATATTTCTTCGGAGAAATAGAAAGAATTATATTCACCCTGTTCAAAGCTGAGATATGGATATTCCTCTAGGTCTTCCATCGTCACGGAGGATTGCTTTGCTAAAGGATTATTAACACTTATAAATACATGCGGCTTGGCAATAAATAATCGATGAAACATTAGATTACCTTCCCTAAGTAATTTGGATATAACTTTCCGATTGAAATCATTAAGAAATAGTATGCCAATCTCGCTACGCATCGACTTCACATCATCAATAATTTCATGAGTTTTTGTTTCACGAAGTGCTAGTTCATATTCTAATTGCCCATGCTGTTTCACAAGTTGTACAAATGCATTCACCGCGAATGCATAGTGCTGAGTAGATACAGAGAAATGTTGCGGCGAAGGCGCAGCATCTAAATAACGATTTTCTAATAGTTCAGCTTGCTCAACAACTTGGCGTGCATAACTTAGAAACTCAATACCTTCCTGAGTTAAAGTTATTCCTTTATTGGTACGCTCGAAAATCGTAATGTTTAGTTCATTCTCAAGCTCTTTAATTGCATTGGATAGGCTCGGTTGTGAAATGAATAGAAATCTTGCCGCTTCATTCATTGAGCCTCGCTTATTAATCTCAAGTACATACTTCAATTGTTGTAACGTCATCTGTACCTCCAAGAACATATTATATCCTCATCATAACGAAACCAGATTATATTGGCTAGTGTTTGGGGCATTCGACATATAAAAGCATTTGCAGATAGTTTATTATTTGTGGAAAACTTAATTAATGGTTTAAACGCTTACTTGTTTTAATTGTCCCAGCGCTGTCAATCGTTAGTTATATTGTTTAGAGTGGTTATTTTGATAACACAAAAAAAACATGTACAACGGATGTACATGCTTTTCTCACAATATTAAGCCATTTTAATTTATATCAATTAGCGAATTGTTTTCAGTGCAGTAGACCATGGAATAACTTGATCAAGCATTTGATTCACTGAATCAGCTTGCATTTCTTTCGGTTTGAATACTGTACCATTTTCGAAATCAGTGAATAGAGAAAGTGCTGGATGTACACGAACATCAGCTACTAGTAATTCTCCAAGAATTCCACGCAAATGCTCAGCTGCACGTGCTCCACCTACTGAACCATAGGAAACGATACCAGCAGCTTTGTTGTTCCACTCTTCACGAAGGTAATCTAACGCGTTTTTCAATGCTCCAGTGATAGAGTGATTGTACTCTTGCACGATAAATACGAAACCGTCACAATCTTTAATGCGAGCAGACCATTCACCCGCTCCAGATGCGTCGCCGCCAGCTTCACCTAGTAGTGGTAATTTGAAATCAGCGATATCAATAATTTCATATTGAGCATCATTACGTTTGTCTGCTATGCTTTTCACCCATTCACCAACTTGTGGACTAACGCGACCTTCACGAGTACTACCTAGAACTATACCGATTTTTAACATTTGAATTCCTCCATTATTTTCTTTTTTTTTGTTTGTACCAAATAAATTACTTAAAAAACCCATTGTACTCTGATTACTCCTTTGTAAATTCGATTGTGCTTCTTACCGTATTTATAGGTCTAACTTGTTTCTCAATCTGTGCACGCTTCGGCTCAAGGAATGGTGGTAGTGATAATTTCTCACCGACCGTCTCATATTCCTCATCACCCATAAAACCAGGTCCATCGGTTGCCAATTCAAATAATATTTGAGGCGCAACTCGTGTATATAAAGACTCGAAGAAATGTCGATTAACATAACCCGAGGTGTTAAACCCAAAACTTTCAAATCTTGCTGTCCACTCATCTAACACAGCACGGTCTTCAACACGGAATGCAGCATGATGCACTGTTCCAAAACCTTGTCTTGCAGGTGGTAAGCTTTCGTTATGCTCCACTATAATTTGAGCTCCATTACCACCTAGACCTCCTTCAAACAAATAATAACTGCCTTCTTGTGCGGTCGGTCTGAAAAGCATTACTTTCTCAAGCATTTCCTTAAAATATTTGAAGTTTGCGATACGAATGAAGATTGGACCTAGTCCAGTTATCGCATATTCTAATGGAATAGGACCTTTTTGCCACGGAGTTCCTGATTCCACACCACTATTGTTCTCGTCTGATATTAATTGATATTGTTGATCATCAAAATCGACAAAAGATAATGTCTTCTTGCCAAATTGTTCTTGAATCCCACCATGCTCAACTTTAAGACGGTCAAACCGTTTTACCCAATATTGCAGAGCAACATCCGTTGGAACGCGGAATGAAGTTTTTGAAATTTCATTCGTTCCGTGCACTCCCTTTGGAATGTTCGGGAAATCAAAGAACGTCATATCTGTTCCGGCAGACCCTTTGTCATCGGCAAAGAATAAGTGATATGTTTGGATATCATCTTGGTTCACAGTTTTCTTTACTAATCTCATACCCAATGTAAACGTAAAAAACTCATAATTTTTCTCTGCACTACTTGTAATGGCTGTAACATGATGAATACCTTTTAATTCATTAACCATAATATCTCCCCCTCATTTCTGCGGATATTGTTCTTATAATGCTCAATTTGTTGATAAATCATTACATATCTTCAAGTTAAGATATAGGTGATATATTTACATTTTCTCTGATAATAACCACTTGCTGTTATGCATCGAACTTTAATATCATCTTAATTGATTTTAGCGATATGGAATCAAAAGATAATAATTCTATTTAGGTTATCTTTAAATTAAATATCTTAAACTTGAGATAATAATATCATGCGTATTTTTCTTTGTCAAATTTTTTTTATACTAACAATAGGTGAGTAACATAAATCTCACCATCAGATTAATAAGTATACAAATAGGCAATCTGATGATGAGGCTATATAAGTTGACGATTATCTTGATTATTAGGTTTATTATTGTAACGAATTGTATAACAGCAATCCTTCTTCTCTTGTGGTTGCTGGTGCTGCTATCCATAAATCTTTCGTCGATTTTGATTTTGAATCACTATCAGTGGTTTCTAATATATTGATAGTTATCTGCTCAAAATCATCAGACATTCTAATAACTCCTAAAAACTCCATACTCGGTGCTCCACGTATATTTCCAGCGTAATACAAGATTCCCTCTGCACTTTTTGATTTACCTCTATTTAAGGTAATTCCAATTTGATCATATGTTTTTGTAAACTCATAATTATCAACGATAAAAGATCCTTTAAATTTATAGTCAGAAAACCATCTTTTATAAAATAAACCTTTAATCGTTATCGTTGTATTTTCCACATCTGTCTCATCATCCATACGATATTGTACCGCTAATATTTGTTTATCTATCTTTTGGGGAATTCCAGATATTAGTATGATTAATCCCGCAAGGGCAGTTACTCCAAGTAATATCAATAATCCCATCCACATCGGCTTGATGATTCTAAATATAAAGTCACGTACTTTTTGTGCAGCCAAAAAATCATGATATGCTTTCTCTTTATCCTCAGTTGACACATTCTCAAATTGAGAAAAGTTAGGAATAACATCTAGTTTAGATTGAGAATTACTCTCTTCTGTACGCTTACCTACTTCAATCTTCTTGATAATATCATCTCCTCACTTGATAAATACCCTATCAGATATTGATGATTTGTCAACCAATTTTTCCCTTTTATTATTTCATTGAATGTTATCCTCTCAAAGCTTTGAAAATAGAACAAATGATTGATATAGAACAAATGTTCGTATATAATAATATTTGAGGTGATAGCAATGAACGAACACAGTACTTTATGTACTGCAGAGCAGTCTGTTAGCTCTACTATTACAACTTACAACCCTAACTACGATCAATTATTACAAGAGATTTTATTATTAAAGTCGCAACATGCCATGATCGAACTGCAATTAATCGATGAATATGAGGACTTACGTCTAATTGGAATGATCGAGGATATCGATACGAAGAGTGGAACTATTCGAATTGATGGTGAATGGTTTCAACTCAATAAAGTTAAAGGGATAGCACGGTAGTTTAATTTTAAACTATAACAGTAAATAAGGCTGCGTTTGTTCACAATACTCATGAACAAACGCAGCCTATTGAAATAAAACACCTAATTATTGAAATTTACTTATAAAGCTTCAAGTAATTTCAAAATATTCCTTGGCATCATATTAGCTTGTGCGAGCATAGCAACACTTACTTGAGCTAACATTTGCGCTTTTACTAGTAACATCATTTCTTCTGCCATATCCGCATCTCTAATTCTAGATTCAGCAGCACTTAGATTTATTGACATATTTACCACGCTATTATATCTATGCTCCAACCGATTTTGGTACGCACCAAGCTTCGCACGTCCGGTTGACACATCATCAACAGTTCCTTTTAAGGCATCTAATGCCGCACTAGCACCTGCAGCTGTCGATATATCAAGTCCAGTTATACCGGCAACTGCATCTAATATATTTGGCATATCAAAAATTATATGATCATCAGCGCCTGAACCTGCCTGTATAATTAATCCCTGACCAGGTAATGTTAATTCACCGTTAAGTAACTTTATTCCATTGAAATTACTTTTATCAGCTATACCAATTATTTCTTCCTTTAATTGAGCGAATTCTAATTGAAGCTTTGCTCGATCTGAATCCGAATAAGTACCATTAGCAGATTGATTCGCTAATACACCCATTCTTTGAATCATCGCATGAATTTCCGATATTGCTCCTTCGGCCGTTTGGATTAAAGAGATACCATCTTGGATATTTCGAGATGCTTGATTTAACCCATTAATTTGAAATCTCATATTTTCAGAAATAGCTAAACCGGCCGCATCATCAGCGGCTCGATTAATACGATATCCGGTAGAAAGTCTTTCCATAGATTTAGAAATTTGATTATTATGAGCGTATAAATTGTTGAGAACATTGAGTGCCATAATATTAGTTCTAATATACATGAAATTCCCCTCCTTCTAGATATTGTATTCTTCTATTTCTATTATAGTGAAGTCAAATTTATTATACAATAAGGAAAATACAACTTCTTATGGTATTCAATCATCTAGCTCAACACTTTCAATTTGACCATTAGCATTAATAACCCATTCGATTTCTACTCCACTTTTCAGTCCAAGATTATTTTCATCCTCTACGATAATATCGCTCGGTATAGTTATAGTCTGCTCTTGACCTTTCTCCACTTGAACTATGATCTTATCTCCATTGACCGATTTTATTACCCCATCATATTCAATGTTTTCCAAAACTATCTCACCTTTGGCGTCTGAGATAGTTATCAACTTTCCTCCATCTGTAAGTAACTCGACTTTTTTCAGATAGTTTTTATTTATCGTAACCTCTTTAATAACTTTTTTGACTGTAACCCCTTCAGGAATCATAGTCTTATTCAGTTGATCATTATTTGTCGATGTTCCATTGGTGGTTGATGGTGATTTTGACGGTTCTGAAGTAGTATTCATCGGTGACGGGTCTATTGAAGGTGAAGTCGTTACTTCAGGCTTAACGTCAGTATTCGTATTCGAGCAGCCACTTACTAGTATTCCAATACTTAATAACATAGGTAATACCATTTTAATAGATGTACGAAATCTGCTGTTTCTTGTTGTCATCTTGCACCTCTTGTTCTTCTTTTTTATTGTACTATGCTTCAGTATGCACTTTTTTCCAACTTTAATGCTTAGATTTTTTCATTATTTCTTCTTACAATCGCAACTACATTCAACTTCTTTATTACATCCATACACAAAAAGCCTCTTATGATAACATAAGAGGATTAAAATTGCGATAGCTCATCATTTGCCACAGCATTTTTTATGTTTCAAACCACTACCACAAGGACAAGGATCATTTCTACCAATCTTGTTAGACCCATTTGGCGTATTTCTATCTTGCGATTTAACATATTGATCTTGTGAAAATCCCGCTACTTCATCAGGAGTAAACCCAACATTTGACCATAGTCTAGTATCATTATATAGTTCAATGACTAATCCTGTTACCTTTTGTATTTGCTTCTTGTCTTTGAAAACGACATCTCTTTTTTCAATTTCGAACACAATATCATTCAAAGGTGCTTCCATCGAACAAGCTAACTGTACATCATCAACAGTTTCCTTAGCCAGCATAAAATTAACATGCAGCTCATTAATTAAGTGATGATAAAGTTTGGTATAGCTAGGTGTAATCTCAAAGTACAAATCATCTGCGTACTTTAAGAAGTCCTCTTTGCTTGGAACATATCTTGGTTTATCCTTCACAAGTTCAAGTAAAGCCTCATGTTCATCCATATTATCTTCTTCAAAATACGTACAAATGATTTGACCATTGTACAAATCAAAGGTTTGAGATCTCTGTAAATAGTAATTAGCAATGCTCTCAAATTCATCCTTCGTTATCGCTTGCTTATTTTGCTCATTATAGATAGCAACGAGTTCATCTACACTAATAGTTCCATATAAATGAGATGCTGATCGTATATACTGTAATACTAACTGCTTTTTTTTACGAGCTTCCAATATTTCATTCCAATTAATCTCATCATATGTAGACTTAATCTCATCAGGGATGACGAAGATAAGTTTCTCTTGATGATAGAAAGAGTACAAGATACCTTGCATCTGAAGATACCGATACTTTCCAGGTATAATATCTACCGTCAATTGTTCTGGATTGTGATACACAGCTTGCCAAAACTCAAGTTCTTGATCCGTCGATAACATCAGACTTTCTACTAAATACTCTTTATTTGCAAGATGTTGTGTTGTTGTTACCACTAAATCTTCTTTATTTAATTTAGAATAACCTACAAGCTTTAATTTCTTCGCAAATTGTATTAAATCTTCTTTTTTAACTTGTGTTAACAGTTCAGCTAGCTTGTGCTTAGCTTCACTATGAATCGCATACTCTATATTCAATGCATGATATATTGCTGTTTCAGATGTTTCCTTCATGTTCAACCCTCAATCTATTCGAATGATTTCTGTACTACAAAGTGAGTACATTACATTATAGCATTATTATTAATCAGTAGGAACTTCTGTTAATAGATGCCAGAGAGTGATTAAGTTAACTTCTTTCACACTATTAAATCCATTTATATATTGTACCTTTTACTACTTTTATTCCGTTCTCCTCGGCCCATTGTTCCCACTCGCGTATTTGAAGTTCACTATCATTTTTAAATCTAAAATGTAGTTTCGTAGATACAAATCTTTTCCCAATCTGTTTAATGCCTATACTTTGGATAAAGTATCCTTGGATTATTATTTTTTCTATCTCATTTATCGGGAACTCTAATTTATTGGTCTTGATACCATTTTCCGTAATTTCAATTTCTTTTGGAATTCCTGTATTTAAGAGCATTTGAACTACAATTACGGTTAGAATTAAAACAATACCGATTACTAATAATAAATGCCTACTAAATGATACGTTTTCCAAGCTTATTAAAAGAAACGATTGTGATATCAATATTATAGAGAAGCCGATCACTTGTATGTATGCAGTTATTGGCATACTAATTTCATATTTCTTATTCAAACCTTTAGTCCCCCGTCTATTGATTTCAACATTGGTCTCTTAATTCGATCTATCTACTATCAATAACCCAATACCACTCCACAATTTTTATTTCTCCTGATTTCATGTACTCTAGCAGTCTTTCTGCTTCTTGAATCATGATCGTTCTTGCACTTAATAGTCCATTAATATTATCTGGCTTCTCTAATCGATGATTGAAATCGTAACATATAGACGTAAGTGCAATTTCTTTCAAGAAATGATAACCATTACAATATTCTTCATAAATTTGACGACAGCATTGAACACATGCTTCTTCTTGATTGATTAACTCCGTTAGTAAATCACTTATTCTAACGTGTTCATATGTAGGTGTATCTATTATTTGTTGGATTTGTTCTTTTACAGAGTATATAGCAGCTTTTGAAGTGAAATCAGTATTTATAAGTCTTAAATAATTTTCTTTTTCTAGGTAATATTCTAGATATGTTGTGTTCGATTTTATCCACTTTACAAATTCATCGAATTCAACAGCGTTCCTCATAAATTCAAGAAAATAGCTATTTGTATCTCCATCATAATAATTCATACGATTACCTCTAGTCTTTTCAAGTATTATCCGAGATTAATTCTGAATTAAGTTAATCTATTGCTTTATTTCTTTACCACACCTCGAACAGTAACTATATGAATTATCGCTTATCTTGTTTCCGCAATAAGGACAGTAATTTGCACTACTTGCATTATTAAGTTGTTCATTAAATTGATTATTATCTTGTTCCTGCGTTTGATTGATGTACCTATTCAGTGGATCTGGTTCATCATTAGTTTCAGTAATATCAAATAACGACATTCGATTTTTGGCTGTTGCGTTATTATAATGATAAATCGCTTGAACAATAGCTATTCCCACAAATATTATCCCGAAGAACACAAAAAAGATCGGAGCACCCATACTGGCTGCCATTATTGTCCAAAAGATTCCGAATAATCCAATTGCAATACTTCCGACTGCTCCCATTGCAGAAGGACCTCGACCAGGTTTTATACTTTTACTCATTTTCATCACCTCTTACAATATGATTAAATATCTTCCATTACTTGTCATCTGAATTATTACTCTCCTATAATGTAGTAATAACACATGAGGAATATACCTTTGAACGACTATATTCTGGGTCATATTTCCATTTTACTAAAGAATATCTTGTTTTGATAGAGAGTTTTCTGTCGGATATAGTTGAAAATCAATCATAAAAACAACAAGACAGCTAAAGCTTCCTTCGTTAACTTGTCAACCAGTTCAATCATTTCAAATAATAAAAACCTCCGGATTCATAAATTCCGAAGGTTCTGAGAATTAAATATCTAAATTCAATAGTCGTAAAATGATTACTGTCGCTTCTGCTCTTGTTGCATTATCGTTCGGTACAAATTTATTACCGCTACTACCTTGCATAATCCCATTAACAACTGCTAGCTCTACCGAGCCTTTAGCCCAGCTTGGAATGCTGCTACTATCAACAAATGTTAGTGTAGCATCGTCAGCGGCTTTCATCTTTACGCTGCGAGCAACCATTACCGCAATTTCTGCTCTCGTTATGGGTTGATCACCTCTAAAGCTATTATCTTGATAACCTTGAATAAATCCAGCTTTTACCGCTTTAGCCACGTCCACCTTCGCCCAATTCGGGATTTTACTTGCATCAGTGAATTTCAGCTCGTCATGCAATTCTAACTTCAAAGTTCTTGAAAGCATTACTGCAAATTCTGACCGTGTAATCGAACCATTGGGTAGGAACTTTCCATTTGGATATCCATAAATTAATCCTTTGTTTACTGCTTCAATAATCGTTTTTTCAGCCCAATGACCTTTAATATCGGTAAATAAAACTGGATTTACCATCGGCCCTATAATAGTAAGAGTTGTAGCTTCATTCACGACATAACTGTTTGCTTGAAGTTGACTGTTTACTACTTTCATAGCGTTCCAGTTCACTATTGTTGAACCGCTTTCTTTCGCTTTAAATGTTAATGTTCCTATAAATACATCTCCATCTTCTCCAGCACTATTTCCAACCTTCGTATGAGCAATCGTAATTTCATTATCCTTTTTAATTGGATCTACGGAAAATCCTTTTAATTGCGATTTAACTTCCGTTAATTCAAGCTTGGATGGGTCATAATTAAATGTAGCTTCATACGCGTACATATCATTCAGTTTTTTTCCATTCATCGTCAACGTAACGATTTCCCCTGCTTCCAGTTCTAGTTTGTCAGTTGTTAATTGAAAATCTGGAGAATTTGCTGCAAGAGCAAGAGCAGAACCTTGCGTGAAACTAACCGTACAAATGATACTAGCCAATAAGAACATTAATAATTTTCTTTTCATAATAAGTCAACTCCTATTAGATGTTACGATTATTTTAGAAAAGGAGAAATAGTTCTCCCTCTATGTTACAATTCTTTATTCGCTTTTTAGTTCAACAAAATTGCTTGAGCAAGGCTTGCCAAATCTTCAATATCAATTTTACCATCAGCCTTCAAATCGTATGGTTGGATAATATTCCAATCTGCATGAGTATCATCTTTGCCATAATGAGCAGCAATCATCGCTAAATCTCCAACGGTTACTTTCTCATCGTCATTTACATCACCTGGAATTACTGGTTTCGCTTTAGCAGTTACCTCTACATTCATAGAAGATAATCCAGCAACTATGTCAGCTCCTTGCGCATTACCAAGCTCAGCAAAAGTAATCGCAATGACACCCGTTTTTGTTATATTTAGTGGTTTTGCTCTGAACGTCAGCCCTAAAATCTCAGCATCTGCTGAAATTTCATTACCTTCACCAAGACTTGCAATTACTAAACGAATTTCACCAATGTTCTGTTTATCAGGCTCTAAAATCTTTATGCGATCGCCCAATAATGAAGATACTCCAGTAAATTCATATAGATCTGCATCATAACTTAACGTAATTTCTTGACTGTAGAAACTTTGATTCACTTCGCTTAATCCGTACTTAACAGTAAACGTACTTCCTTGAGCTACAGATTTAGGACCAGTTAATGTCGTTGATAGAGCTTTTACCTTATCTAGTGAATGCCAAGGACTTGACTCTGATGTACCGTTACTATTGTCGTTTCCACCTGAAGAGCTAATATAATAGGTAGTACCAGTTGCAGCGTGCACCACGCTTGGAGATAATACTGGAGCAAGTAGTGTAAGCATTAATGCAAATACAATAAACAAGCGACCCATCTTATGAAATTGAAATCTACTCATTTCAGATTCCCCCATACTATTATTTTGTAAAGATGACTATAGCCAATATCTCAATATCTATTGTAGTCTGTCACTTGCCGTTGCTATAATAGACTATTTTTACTATAGTAAGACTATTTTTACTGATTTGTATCCGCTTACTTTTTTCGCCCTCAAATTCGTAGACATCTACACCCCATACTGCTGAGCCACCATTGATTCGTAAGTTACCCTTGATTAATTCCTTGTCATCAATTTCTAAAGTCATTAATAAAATATTCAAATAGACATCGGTTTTCATAAGGGAGGGAGTTTATATCTTTTCAATAAAAAAACGCCAAATAAGACCCCTTGAAACGATTCGCAAAGAATTAAAGAATAAAATGAAACACTCCCCTTCCGTTCCAAAAAATCTAACTTTTTCAGAGCGAGAGCTTTTGGACAAAATTAGACAGATAACCCAGGAGCACAACCTAAATAATGTGACTCGAACAAAGGCTTATCTTGAGTTTTATCTTCGGCATCCTGAAATTCACTGGGCATTTTTAGGCCATATGGTATCACGAAACGGCGGATGGAGTATGACCGATCTCAAGGGAGAGTTTCTAACCAAACTACTCTCACACAAGGAGCAGGATTCATTTTTTCATTTTTTAGAACGCGGTAACTGGCTAATTTTCCAAGATATATACCCGCAATTTTTGCTTTACGATGAGAGTTTAAAGCAAAATAGACCACTGTTTTATCTACTCCCTCAACTAAATGTTTCTATGTTTTTGGAAACGGTTTGGAACTATTTTTGGAGAGTTAGAGATACGTATATTCTTTGTATAGCTTTAGTCATTAATGAACAAAGCTACTTGGAACAACGGGTCGTTCAAAATCCCCATTATCAAAAAGAAGTATTCAACAAAATCGGATTTCACCTTCAAAACTGTCTGTCAATTAATCAAATTGTTTTTCCTTCGGAAGGTAACAATTTAAGGGGGCAGACACTTCAACAGTTCGAGTCTCTTCATAAGCGAATTTTACTTGGCAAAAGGCTGTATGCCGTTTTATTTAAAAATACGGATTTCCATAGACAGTCCCTAGATTGGGCGAAATGTCATCCGCATACCGGATCAAGGAAAGATTATTGGCCGCATTTATTCAATGATGTAAATGAAGGTATACCGGGAAATACTTATCCTTTAAGGTTAAAATCGTGCCGGCTACGTAAGGGAGCGAGGAGAATTTACAGCCCAAAACTTGAGCACTCCTGGAAAAATGTTAGCCAGCCTGAAGCAGAAACTAGGGATTGGTTTCATGATATAAGCGTGGTGGATTATTTAGAGGATGACCTAGTAATGATGGACGGAGAGATTAAGAGTGAATACTGTAAAACATTGGAACTACTCGAGGTTGCCGCACTAGCCAAAAAAACAATTAACTCTTTTGAACTAAAGTAATTAAGTATGTGCTGGCGAATTCATAAAAACACAAAAAAGTTCATTAGAATTAATCTCTAATGAACTTTTTCTTATTAATGTGGTGCCGGTGAGAGGACTCGCACCTTCACGGTTTCCCTCAAGATTATCGTTTATCCAAAAATTAATTTTGCCAACGCTACCAGATCCTCAACATCAACCTTATTGTCTTTGTTAATATCGGCCACCTTCGCATCGTTCCAATCTGCATCCCCAAACTTTTTACCATAATGCTTCGCAATAAGAGCTAGATCCCCAACGGTTATTTCACCGTTACCATTCACATCTCCCGGTGTTCCGCCAGATACCGTAGATTTAAACGTTTCTAATGCTGTATTCAAAACTGCGACCGCTTCATTAATATGCAGTTGCGTTGCATCTATATCTTTAGCTACATCCGTAGCAACATTGATTGCTGCCTGTAAGGTAGCTTTCGTACCGGCTGGGTATTGACCTGCCTTTGTACCTTCTACTGCAGCATCATGTATTGATTGTGCATTATTAATAAGATTATTTAGAGCTGTACGATCAACTTGCTCTAATGTAAATTCATGTGCACCGATATCTGGTTTCCCTGCATATAACGGCGTGCCGTAAATATCATGTGTTCCTGCGTTCGGAATAACAACCCCAGCATCAATTGCAGGTGAATCTACTGTCAGCTTAAAGTTAGCAATATTCGTATCCCATATTTGCTGCGTCCAAGTATCCATTACGATACTTTCTGCGTCAGGACTAACAAGCTTGGCAGGGCCTGTTACTAAAGTTTGATACGAATTAGGACTTCCCGGCAAGCTTGCTACACTTGCTGGATAGAACAAATTATTCGATACATTTGGAGCATTATAAGAATTCGTCATTTGTGAATATCTTTCAAGTGTTCCTTCTACATGTACGATATTATTTTTGAAGAACATATTTTGAATATTCGTTTCTTTGATCAAATACTTAACATTTATACCCTCGCCAATGTAGATCGTATTGTTATAAATTGCTGTACGATCATTCATACAGAAAAAGATTTCCGTGCCGTTACCATCATTTTTACTAATATTATATCGGAATACATTGCCGACTCCTGCGCTCGCCATCGTCAACAGGAAGCCGCCTCGATTATTATGACTGTAATTATATTGATAAATATTGTTTGTTGCGCTGATATCAAAGTCAAACGCTTCGCCGTCATTGTAGCCGTGCACCCCATCATAAACTTCGTTGTATTGAATCAATACCTTATCGGTTTGATATAGCCAAAGGCCCGCGTAATTTCTCGATTTAGAGCTCATACTGTGCCTTCTAATAATATTTTTTTCAACCAAACCACCCGAAGCCATTTCAGAAATAACGATACCATCACCTAAAATATTTTCGATCAAGTTATTTCTAAACACGACATCGATATTTTTGATACTTCCTGTATCTCCGCCGTTTTTATATGTTTTGGTACGAAGGCCTTCAATAGCGACATCTTTAATGTGTGAATTTTCTACAAGAACATCTCGGAAACCGGATGAAACATTTGTAATATTACCTTTTTCATCAACGGTATCCCCTCTGAAAATAATACCCCCCGATATTTTTTGAGCGTCATCATGAGAGTTTACATCATGTACATAAACATTTTTCACATAAACATGATCGACAAATCCGTTACCACCAGCTACAACCATAATACCTGCTCGTGCAGCCTCTGATACTACTTCCCCTTTATTAGTTACTTCTAGTCCATTAATCTCCCAATAAGATAAGTTGTACAGATGTACAGCACCCTCGGCAAATGCGTTATTCGTATCTTTATTAGAAATACCACCACCATTAATAATTGGTCTACTCATATCCCCACCGTATACGTCTACAATAATCGGTGCTTCTACTGTTCCTGAACCGTTTGGTCTAAATTGACCGTTCCATATGCCACCGCGTTTAAATAAAATTTTGCTACCCGGCTGCCATTGAATGGCATTAAGTTTTTCAAGCGATTTCCATGCCGTTTGTTCACTTAAACCATCATTATTATCGTCACCAGCTTCGCTGTCCACATAATAAACACCTGTTGCTGCACCTTGAAGACGTGTTACGGTGTACGTTTTCACTACGGTATTTCCTGCTTCATCACTTGCTGTCACCTTGATTGTATTTAATCCTAATTGCAATGGAATATCATATAGATCATTGTCGTTTAGTGTAACTACATCATCATTAACCGTCACTTCTAGATCTACTTGTATCGTATCATTCACACTTTTTGCGCTAATCGCTACATCTTTAATACTTTCTGTTGAATATATTTCTTGATCCTCAAGCCCCTCTATTTCTAGTGTAGGAGCTGGCAAACCTTCAACTAGTACAAGGCGAGGCGCTTCAGCTTCAGAGTTTTCTTTACTTAAGAAATAAGCACCTTTTTGGTCATGGCCATTGTCAATTTTCAACACAAAATAGACAAGTCCAGATTGTTGTGCTGCTAGCTTTTTGTTAATAAACTCACTGATATCTAGTCTGACATACCTATTAGGATACGCGTTAGCAGATACCCGGCTGTATGCCGCATCAGCTACTTTCTCACCAATCGCCGGTGCATTGCCTGAAGTAAGCGTCGTTTCATCGAACCCTGAAACCTCATAAATATTAATAACTTCCGATGTTCTTTCATTCCCCATCAGCTCAGCTAAAAATAATTCAATGCCTGCTTCCTTCACATAGGGCACGTTACTAGGTAGATCAAATGACAGATAAATATTTCTTGTTGTGCCGCCACCCACTGGCTCCTTTAATTGCATTTTTGCACCATTAAAGTTTTTTGTTTTCTCTCTAATATCGGTATATGTATCGCCAGTAACCGGAATCACGTGTGATTTCGAATAATTTACTGTATATTGTTTCGTTTCAGATACATTACCCGCAATATCCATAGCAGCAATAGTAATCATATTTTGTCCAGACTTCAGTGTGACCGTATTGCTTCCATTTACAGCTGGTAGCGGAAGCCCGTTAACGGTCAACAAAATAGCAGGATCAGTATCCACATTATCCGTAGCTTCGATTGTAAACGTCAATTGTTCTTCGATCACCTGCTGGCCATCACTTAATCCGCTAACTTTAACTGTAGGTTTAATTGTATCCACATACTCTGACTGATAAATACTCAAATAGGGCGTATATTTACCTGATTCTTGGTGTTGGGAATAAAAGCGGACTCCGCCATTATCAGACTCAGCTTTCGGTTGTATAGCTAAGGCAAACGGGTTTGTAGAATCTTGCTCAAGTAATTGCTTCAAATTAGTTATATCAATTTCGACCCATGAGCCAGCATTTGTTTCCGTAAACGTTTGCTCACCGATTACAATAGCAGTATCCATCAGATCTATCGTATTATTCCATGTCCAGTTTTCTTCACTTATCGAAGGTTTTTCCGTTTTGAACACTTGAATTGTATCTCTCTTATTGTTACCTGTATGTTCCTTTAAGAACATCGTCAGCTTAATGCTTTGTACATTATTCCAGTCAATATTTGCGCTAGCAGACATATCAAACTCCATATGTCCTCTTCTGCTAAAGCTCATATCGCCTGCCCATTTGGCTTCAATTAGTTCTTTAGCAATTGTAGTGGAGCCAGTTGTTGCCTGCTTATCTGCATGCGTACCGCCACGTACTGTCGTACCGTATAACGCATTCGCTCTTATCGGGGATAATGCTTGTTCATCCGTTGCAATTACTGGCTCAATTGCTTCTGCTGCGGAAACCGACCCGCCGACAACGAAACTTAAACTTTGTACAATCATCATTATTGCTAGAAAAAGTGCTGTCATCTTCATTCGAATTCTCATAATTACTTTGCTCCTTTAAGTATTATTTCATTTGAATTTGGTTATACCATTCCTCATTGACATGCATGACCTGAATGCTCTTCTCTTTCTCAACCTGCTGTACAAAACGATCATCCTGCAGAACATCTTCGATCCACAGCTTTGCTTCATCGAACGTACTTACTTTTTCTTCCTCTCTTTCTAAACAAACGACTACATACGTCTGTCCATTGATTTCTGTCGGTGCACTTGATTGACTAGCACTAAGCCCATAAGCAAGTTCCTTTAACTCTGCTTCAAGCTCGGAAGAGTTTTCGTCTTTTCCTTCGCCACTGCCGTATTGTTTATGCTGAATGACATAACCATACTGGCTGAAATACTTCTTCTTAAGTTCATCTATCTTTGATCCACCACGAATCTCAACAATAAGTTCGGAAATCGCGTCATCTATATTCTTAAAATCTTGTACTTCCAAGGAAACGATAAGTGCATCCACTTGATCAGGTAATTTAAAGCGATCCGCTTTGTTCAACTCATAATACTGACGAAGTTCGGCTTCTGGTATAGAAATCGCTTTCATTTTAAATGAGTTTTTCAATTCCACTACCAATTTGCTATGATACACCATATATTGTTGGAACCCATCAAGTGATTCTACGCCATACTGGCTTTTCTCCTTGTCCATTTGCTTCTTAATATAGTCGTAGGAAGTACTTCGGATTACACCATACTCGACCGCTAACTGCTGCTCCGCCTTTACTTTTATTAGCTTACTTAGAGCTTTTTCTCTAGCAACGTGCAACGGATTTTCACCTTCGAAATCGGTGTTCCAAAAACGCCCATTGTACTCTGCAGCATACGTTTGAGAAAAATAGTCTGCTGTAGTAGCTTTTTCATCCTGAAGAAACATTCTAAATTCTTCTTCCGGTATCTCTATGCCATTAATCGATAACAATACATTACTGCGGCTAATAGTTGCACTGTCGATCGAAGCCCCGCCTAACCAGATGCCGATTATAATGATTACCAGCATAGGCAGTCCGAGCAAGGCTAGACGTTTCCAACTTCGTCCACCTTTTTTCACTTTCATCGCGTTTGAATCCCCCCCTGTTTACAAGCTAACTTTCATAACTGTATACATTGCGACTAGCTTATCACTACAACTTTTTTTATGATCCTACTCATAGTAGCAATCTTAATTATCACGAACAATTTATTATTTTTACTTATTACTAACAAATTCGACTTCTTTACTCGGACGCACAAAAAAACCTCTGGATTATACTTCATCCAGAGGTTTACCTTACTTCGTTCTATTTTTACCAATATCCTTTAATACCTTTTTGCATACGAATCAATGCTTCGAGATAATAATAATCTCCCCATATCATATAGTCGTCAGGAGCACGCTCGCCTCGTACATGATAGGAACCATGTTTCAACAAACCTTCTGCGTCTGGCAAATCAGTTGTCGCATAATTGTCCACTAACGATTTCATGCTATCATGGGCGACTTTCTCAAACAACTGGCGGTCAGAATCATTGGGATCAAGCAGTTCCAACAATTCAAGCAAGCCACAAGCAGTAATTGCCGAAGCCGAACTATCCCGTGGCGTCTTTTGTTCAAGAGGTACATCAAAATCCCAATAAACAACATGATCTTCAGGTAATCGTTGAATAAAATAATGAGCCAATTGTTTCGACGTTTCCAAAAATGATTCATTTTTCGTATAACGATAAGCTAGCGCAAATCCATAGATTCCCCATGCTTGACCGCGAGTCCAAGTAGATCCATCCTCATAACCTTGATGCGTTCCGCCTCGTAGTGCATGACCATTTTTGGGATTGAAGTAAAAAGTATGATATGAAGAACCATCACCGCGCACCAAAAACTTCTGACTTTTTAACGCATGCTGATAGGCGATATCATAGTATTTTTGCTCACCAGTCTGCTCGTAGGCCCAAAATAGCAATGGGAGATTCAATAAACAATCGATAATCATTCGTCCGCCGTTGTCCGGATCTCCTTCACTGCCCCAAGCTTGAATAATTCCCGCTTCTGGACGCCAGCGAGCATATAAAGTCTCAGCCGCTTTCAGCGCAACAGCCCGAGCTTCTTCACTACCCGTCACGCGCCACTGCGCAACTGTAGATAATGAATACAAAAAACCAATATCATGGTGATCTAACATGACATGCCGATCCAGACGGTCTTTGAAGTTTGCAAGAAATGATTCTGCTGCTTCCTTATAGAAAGACTCCTCGCTATACTCGTATGCAAGCCACATCATACCGATGTAGAAACCTTCTATCCAATCATCATTTTCTCCCCATTCGTAGCGTTGCCCTTCCGTAATGTGCGGAAGCTTACCCGGGTGTTTTGCAACATTTTGTTTCACTTTATTAACCGCGTTCTCAATAGCTTTACTCCACATATCATCCCAACCTCTCATAAAATAGTAATCTCTTATTTCCAAGCTGTATATTCGCTAGGCTTTATGCCCATCTCGCGTTTAAACAGTTTAATAAAATAACTTTTATTGGCGTAACCCAAATAATCTGAAATCTCTTCAACCGGCTTATTCGATTGTTGTAGTAACTCCTTCGCCTTCTGCAACTTCACCCTGTTGACGTACTCAATAAAGTTTTGGTTCGTCTCACGTTTAAACAATCGGCTAAAGTAGCTTGAATTCAAGTTCAAATAATTAGCCATATCTTCCAGCGTAATTTTCTCCGTCACATGTTGAATGACAAACTGCTGAGCTTTAATTACTTCCGTTCGCGTAGAGCTTACAACCAAAATACTTAATTGTTTCGTTACACTACATAAGTATTCGATAATCCAATCTTTCAGATGATCTATTGTTCCAATTGAGTTCACTACATCATACAGCTTATCTTTCGTTGAATCTTGTTGAAATTGTAGAGTAATCTTCGTTTTCATCTGTAAATCTAACAGTAATTGCAATACCATTTCTTTCACATCACTAGGATGATACTTTTTATTTCTTACAGCAGCGGTCCATTCGGTGATCTGAACGCACAACGCATCAGGTTGATTAAGTGCAATACTATTGTTAATCGCAGAAAAGAACTGTGAATATTCCGCATATATATCTTCCTTGGAAAACTCAGTTACTTCAAATCGATGAATCCTTGATTCACTTAAATAAAAACAATGCTCAGGATGTTTCAACATTAATCTCAACACATTTTGAATTTCTTTTGGATTAAGAGCTCCACTACCTTGATAACAAGAGACTGATATTTTCAAATACTGCTCTATTGCTGTAATGCTTTGCTGCATCGCATAATAAATAGTTTGTTGTTCCTTTACAGGGTCATCACAACAAAAAAGGATGACCAATTGTCTGTAACTATACTGAAAAATGGTACATTTACTAGACTCCAAAATATCTTGCAAAACGTTTTCAACTGCAAAAGAAATCGTATAATCATTCATTTTACGTGAACTAGCCAGCGTTGACATTCGGTCAATGGAAACGACCATTGGTATGTAATATTTTGCCTGAAGTGAAATTCCATTTTGCCAAGCTTGTTCGATCCATGCCGATTTTGTCCAATTCGATTGATATAGAGTATCCTTCAGAAACTTTTCCTTAAATGCCGATTGATTCATAGACTCTTTCTGCTTATACAAGAGCATGTCTGCTGATCGCTTTTTCTCAGTATTAATTTCCTGTACGACTTTTTTCAAAATCTCTTGTAGCTGATCGACATCTAAACTTTCTTTTAGAATGTATTCACCAACATTTAGTTTCATCGCTCGCTGTGCATACTCAAATTCATTGTGGCAAGACAATATAATGGCTTTAAAATTCGGATGGACAGATCTGAATTTCTCTAACATTTCTAATCCATTCATTTTGGGCATCCCAATATCCGTAATAATAATATCTGGATTTTTCAATCCTGCAGCTTCCCAAGCCTCAAGACCGTTTGAATAACAGCCAACAAGCTCAACAGCTAATTCTCCCCATTGAAGCGTCTTTGAAAGATATCTTACTACCGGATAATCATCATCTACTAGAATTGCTGTTAGCACAACGATCACTTCACCTTCTATTTTGATGGGAATTCCATAATAATTACTGTGCCTACATCGGGCTCACTTTGAACATCAAATCGGAAAAGTCTACCATGGATTAATTGCAGCCGCTGAACGACGTTACTGACACCGATCCCCGAGAAACCTTTAATCTTGTCAACCCCTGTTGCAACCGTTTCTTCTTCCATGTTTAATCTAACTTTTTTCAACTTATCCAACTTCTCTTGTGACATCCCTTTGCCATTGTCTCGAACTGATATTCTCAAAAATAGAGTCTCTTCTATATATGTACAATTTGCTTCGATAACAATTTGTCCATCGAATTGTTCAAATCCGTGGATAATAGCGTTTTCAATTAAAGGTTGAATCATAAATCGTGGAACTAAAAGTTTACCGCATTCTTCGTCAAAATCATTTACCAGCACAACTTGATTAGCATGTCTAAAATTCATCAATTTCACATAATGGCCCACTGTATTCACTTCTTCTTGAAGTGAGATGAGTTCATTATCACGATTAATGGTCATCCGCAATAAAGAAGATAGCGAGCTAATTAACTGTGCATTTTCTTTATCTCCTTGATCGAGAATATTGAGACGTATCGAATTCAGTAGATTAAACATGAAATGCGGATTAATTTGTGATTGGAGCATTTCTAGCTCAGCTTTGCGCTTCATTGCCTGTTCTCTCTCTATCTGCTCGAACATCGATTCGATACGATCCAGCATTTGATCAATCGTCCGAGCCAAGCGACCAACTTCATTAGGACCTCGAATACCATTACGAGCATCAAGCTGTCCTTCTCCAATAGTAGTGACAAAGTTACTTAAGTTTCTAATTGGTTTTGTTAATGCAGAAATTAGAATAATCAATACGACAAAAAACAAAGTGAAAAATAATGCTTGAACGATAAAACTAATAAATAATACCTGATTGTTCTTCGCAATGGCCGCTGAATAAGGTATTAGACTAACGACTCGCCAATCATTGCTCTCCAGCCACTGCTCTACATAAATATACTTTTTATCCTCAATTTCTATCGTTCGTGGATTACCATTCTCCGACCACCAAGACATCTTTTTTCCTATTTCCGTAGGATCAGCATGTGATATAACCGTACCCTTATCATCTATTAATATCATAGTTTGATTAGCATCGTTTACTAGACGAGAGCGAATCATTCGTTCGTTCACATTCACAATAACATAACCAATTGAATTGTTTAGTGCTCGCTTAATCGGGCGACCAATTGTAATCCAATGTGCTGAATTTTTATTATAATTAAAGTTTTCTCCTTGCCAATAAGAAGAAAAAACCGGCATATTATTCAAAAGAGGAAACCATTCTTTTTTGTAAAATATATTTGGATTAAATTCACTATACGAGTAATTAGTATAAATATAACCGTTGTTCCCTAGAATAGTTACATAAAAATCATCCTTTGGGGCAAATAGATCATCCAATGTACCCGACAACCGACTATAGCTAAGATTATAATCCTGTTTTTTTTCACTCGTTGTTAATTCATCCCGATTAACTAAGAGCATCTGACGAATCTCACTGCTCATCAGCACGAAATTCGATAACTCTAATGTCTGTTCAAATACACCATTAATTTCGGTTTTGGTCACTTTTAGCGTATTTTCTGCGCTAGATATTGCCTTCTCCAATATAATATCTCTCGTAAAATAATTCGTAAAAAAATAAATGATTATAAGCGGAATTAGAATACAAAGCAATGCCGACCATACCAATTTCATACGCAAAGAATATTTTTGAAAAAACATAGATGTAGTCTCCTTACATAAATTGAAATTGGGACAGGAAATTCACGATTTCCTGTCCCAACTTATTATACATCTACTTCATCCGAAATCTACTTCAACATTTACATGATTTAGTTATTTTTAACAATATCCGCAATTTTTTTGTCAATGTTCGCGATCGTAGTATCTACATCTTGTTTACCTAAAATATACAATTCTGCCTCAGGAATAACTGTGTTCTTCGCTTCATCAGCATACTTCGCTGGAACTGGAGCGACACCTGGATTCGTGTTTTCCATTGTATATTTCAATGATTCTACATCGATTTTGGATGGGTCTTTAGATCCAGCCACAATTGTATCAACAAGTTTGTTTGTATCAGACTTTGCCCAACCAGAGAATACACGTCCTCCGATTTCCAATCCTTTAGATGTATACCATCTTACGAAAGTATAAGCTGCTTCTTTGTTTTCTGATTTAGCTGCTACACCCATATAAGTGGGTTGTACTGGAGAAAAATGTTTGCTTTCGCTGTCCACTATTGGAAGCGGTGCGAATGCAGTTACAAACGAAGCAGGAATTGCATCAGTACCGCCAGATTCAGCAACCATCCAGTCGCCCATTGGCATCATTGCAGCAAGTCCATTGAAATATTGATTACGGTAAGCTAGCTTCTGTGAAATAATATCTTCATACATGTTTGCACTCTTATCTTCATACATCATTTTCTTCATCATTTCCAAGTTTGCTTTAAACAATGGCTCTAACGCATTTGAAGTACCATCTGCTTTAAGGAATGTATTGTCAGATGACTTACTCATTAATTGTAATTGGAAATAATCAGGCCAGTTATGTAAATATGCACCATAACGCTTAGTAGCACCTTCACCTTTCGTTAATTGCTTCGCATAATCTTCGAACTCTTTCCAAGTCCAATCAGTTGGAACCGGTAATCCAGCTTCATCTAACATCTCTTTGTTCAAAAGGACGAACCAACGTTGCATAGATGATGGTAGAGCATAAATTTCACCATTTACTTTTGTATCAACAAGATATTCCTCTTCATACTTATAACCCTCTTTTTCAATGAAGCTTGTTAATGGCTCAAGTAATCCAATATCCGCACGCTGTGAATAGTTAGTATAAGGTAGTTCGATTATGTCTAGTTGATCCTTAGATGCTGCCATCAGATCTAGCTTTTGCATCGATGCAACAGAATCACCTTTTTCATTCAGTAAATCAAGTTCTACTTTAATGCCAGGATGTTCTTTTTCAAATTCTGGAATAATGACATCCCACTTCGCTTTATCATTCGTTTGCCAAGTGCTTAACTTAATAACTACTTGCTCCGCTTCTGGCTTACCATTATTATCTGTTGGCTTATTAGTAGCGTTAGGTGCGTTGTTTCCATTACCTCCACATGCAGCTAAAGACATTGCCAGCGTCAAACTTATTAATACTGTTGAAAATTTTCTCTTTTTCATCTAAAACCCTCCTTATTAATAATCAATGATAAATGTAAATGCTTACAATATTATGCTAACATACTGCTTTTTTACCTGTAGTACTCAAATTTTACTGAAGAGAAACTATTTTGACTTTCTTTATCCTTTAACACCACCAGCAGAAATACCTGCAATAACTTGCTTTTGTCCAATTGCAAATATAATAAGTAACGGTAAAATAGCAGAAACTGCACCTGCCATCATCAACGAGTAAACATCACCATACTGATCTCCGAACAATCGTATTCCTAATTGAATTGTAAATAAACTTTTTGTTTTGATGAAAATAAGCGGATATTGATAATCGTTCCATGTCCATATAAAACGCAGAATTGCATATGTCGCTACACCTGGACGAATAAGTGGGAATGCAATTTGGAAAAACGTCCGTATATGTCCCGCTCCGTCCATACGAGCCGATTCAAGATACTCATTGTTAACACCCATGAAAAACTGTCTCAACATAAATGCACCGATAATACTAAAGCTATTAATTAAGATCAAACCGGCATGAGTATCAATTAAATTCAACCAGTTAAACATTAAAAACTGAGGAACTAGTGATGCTTGTGGCGGTACCATATACAAAGCTAATACAACTACAAACATAGCATCTCTTCCTGGGAAGCGCAGCTTAGAAAAACCATATGCTGCTAATGCACACACGAACACATTTATAAAGGTCGTTGCTAATGTAATATAAATCGAGTTCACATAGTACTGAACGAAATCACCAGTCCATACTTCCTTATAATTTTCGATCATATTCCAATTTTGGGGAATCCATTGAATCGGAAACGTAAATACATCCGCTTCTGTCTTAAATGAAGTTGAAAGCATCCATAGAAAGGGAAGCAAAAATACGATACCTAGCAAAGCCATTGCCAGGGTCCAAGCGATTTTTGATACATTCATATTTTTCATTATCTATTCCTCCGAACCCTAGCTTAATAGTTAACCCATTTCTTTTGTGCCAACATTTGCAAACCTGTAATAATGAGACAAATAACGAAGAGAATAAGCGCCATACTTGAAGCATATCCCGTTTTTAGTTGATTGAAAGCAGTGTCGTACAATTCATAAACGATAACCGTTGTTGAATTGGCAGGTCCACCCTGTGTCAATACTTGAATCAAATCGAAAATTTTAAATGTTCCGATGATACCTGTTACTAGCAAGAAAAACGTCGTTGGTGAAATACATGGAACTGTGATGTTATAAAACTTTTTCCATACGTTTGCGCCGTCAATATCAGCAGCTTCATATAGATCCTTGGGAATACCTTGCAGACCTGCTATGAAAATAATGATGTTATAGCCTAGTAAAATCCATACTTGAATCATCATTAAAGATGGTAATGCAAAGTCAATATCGGCAAGCCACTTCGGTGGATTTTCAATTCCTATCGACATCAAAAAGTTATTAACAGGACCAAGTGATGGATGGAAAAGTACTTGCCATACCATAGCGACTGCTACAACACTTGATATGTAAGGTAAGAAGTAAATAACTTTAAATGTATCTTTAAGATACACATGCTTATCAATTAGAATAGCAATTAACAATGCAAGCCCGATCGTAATCGGCACCGTAATAATAAAATACAAATTATTAATTAAGCTTTTCATAAATACATCATCATTAAATAATCTTATAAAGTTATCAAAACCTGCAAATTCAATTGCTCCAACCCCTGCTACGAAATTCCAGTGCGTAAAGCTAAGCAATAATGAAGCTACAACTGGAATTAAAGTTAAAATAACCAGTCCGATCATTAAAGGAGCAACAAATAAGTATCCTGCAATTTTCTCCCTTGTTCCCATACTTAAGTGGGTTCCTCTTTCTTTCTGTTTCATGTTTCTCCTCCTCAGCGTCCTTTTCTATATTACTATTGTAAGAAAGATAGCAATTGCTATTAAGAACTAGAATTGTTCAATTTGAAACTT